>ERZ791624.428-NODE-428-length-29492-cov-2.276964_pt1 | contig 29492 bp, 20 predicted proteins | sample MGYA00510058_ERZ791624 | MGnify/ENA primary metagenome ERZ791624 (study PRJEB30046, sample SAMN00715158) | human gut metagenome | study: EMG produced TPA metagenomics assembly of the A metagenome-wide association study of gut microbiota in type 2...
ACTGTGTCTGTATCACCTTTAGTTGGATACACATCTCCTGACAACTTGTTCACTGTAACCGTGTCATCCTGATTGTCTGACTGGTCTGTATCATTTCCCGACATCTGATTCATAAGAGTATTAATCGACTTGTCGAACTGCTTCATCTTCTCATAGCTGTTCATAAGATTAATTCCAATAACAATTATAACCACAACAAGAAAAATCAATACCGCTATCCATTGTCGGCGTTCTTATTTTTTTTATTTTGTATGTAGATGGGATTTTGAATAATACAACCACAAGAAAGGCATTTAATGTACTCCTCATTTTTTAACCCTTCATCAATTGTTAGATTTATACCACAATTGCTGCATTGCATTTGTTGTGGATAAGCATTTAGTTTTAATTGGTTATTTGGTATTGGGGCTTGTTTCGCTGAAGTGCATGAACGAAGCGCAGAAAGCTCCTTGCGGAAATCAAGATTAGTTTTATTGAAATTTCCTTGCAAGTTAAGAGGGGGATTATATGTGCGAATCAATTCTTTTTCAACATTTGCATAATCATTATTTGCATAATAAAAAAGTAGCAGGTTGTCTTTCATCCATTCGGTCAGTGTACGCTCGTCAAATTCATCAAATGTAGTTTTTCCGTTTTGGGGAGAGTTAATGTCTCTTGGAATTAGTTTGAATCCCAATAAACATCCTAATGATTTACGGATTGTGGAATTTCCGGCAGTGCCAGTGAAATGTTGTTTATAGTCACGAATACGCAGACTTTTACTGCTTTTGCCTACATACACGACATTGTATTTTTCTTTTTTGTGCTGAAAAGAGGTTAGTATGGGAGTAGTGGAAATTTGCACTTTTATGGGCAATGAGGACGTACTACGTAATACTATGATATAGTTACCGGGCTTATCAGGTAAGACTGAAGCTCTCGTTTTTTGAGGGTCAAATAAAGAAAATTCATCTTGTGAAATCATGTTGTTGGTTTCATATATAGCCGCCTGAGACCCCACTAAGCAGAGTTATATAAAAAGAAGCGTGGGTCTGCATGCCACGTCTTAGATGAAGGTCGTAGGAAAATACCTTGAGTACAGATATGGATATAGCAGCCCACGCCTATAGCGTGAGAACCACTATGCTATCCTTGTACTCTTTGAAAATTTCCTACGTTTTCATCTACAAGATAAGCATAACGCTTCTAAAAATTCTAATATGTCTTGGAAAGAGCATACTCAATCCAATGCAAAAATATGAAAAACAGCCGAATAAATGAAACCAAAGCCTCTTATTTTTTTATTTTATTACATATTACGTTTTACAATCTCAATCCTCTTTTCGGCTTATTCTCTTCTTTTGAGGTGTTGCTTACACTCAGTTTTTCTTTGAGTTCCTGAAACTTCATTCTGAACCATTCAAGTATTGGCATTCCGTCAATGCACAGCTGGAACTTTCCTTTCTCCTGTGGATTTCTCTCTACGCTTGCCGTTGAGTGCTCCGTCCTGAACTTTTCCTTGTGCTCCTTTGAATAGAGCCTGCCCTTGAACCCTACGGGCTGCAGGCTGACGATTTGCCTTGTCAGTTCCTCGGTGAACCCCACTTCCCTGCATTGTTCAGCTATGGGCAGCAGTTCCGTTACGATAGGGAAATAGGTGTCTATCTGTTTCAGCCTATTGTCGTATTCCTTGATTTTTTGCTGGTAGCTCTGATCTATCCTGATTATCTCACTGTTGTGGCGGTGCTCCATGTTCTTCTGTTCCCTCTGTTCGGCTTGTACTTGTCTTTGCAGATTGGCTGTGTCCCGCTTCAAATTTTCGTTCTCCGCCTCCAGCCTTTTGACCTTGCTGCCGCCCAAAAGAGAACTCACCCCGTCCGCTATGGCTGTGGTTGCGTTCACCGCCGCCCCCTTCATCTTCTGCACGTTGATTTCTCCCTTGAGCTTTTTCAGTTTCTTCTGCGCTTCCTCTTCCAGCCCCAGCAGGGTTTCTATGTTCTCCTGCAGGCTGTCCTGCTGCTCTACCAGTCCCTTGTAGTATTGCATGGTGGAGATGTGTTTTGCCAGTGAACCGTCTATTCCTCTTTGCAAGCCATATTTGCTCATGGCTTGTGCATAGGTGTCCTGATAGTGTTTCAGCTTGTGCCTTGCCATGACGTCATCAGCACACAGCCGTACATCCTGTGGGCTCTTCTTTCTGTATTTTTTCTTCCCGTTCTGCTCATCTTGTTTGGCTTTCCTGCGTTCTCCCGTCACTATCGGTACGATAGTGGCGTGTATGTGCGGTGTCTTCTCGTCCATGTGCAGGACTGCCGATACGAGGTTCTGCTCCCCGTATGTTTCCCACAGCCATTTCAGGTTGTCGTTGCACCAGCCGTCAAGTCGTCCGTCCGCTTCCATTTGTTTCATGTCCTTGTTGCTTCCGGTGAGCAGCACCCGGATTGCCTTCACCTGGTTGGTGCCCACCTTGCGTCTGATACCTGCCGTTTCTATCCGGTGCGCTATCGCCTGCGTGCGGTTCTTCACTCCTTCGGGAAACTGCACCAGTTCCCGTTCAGGTGCGTGCGCATTCTGTCCGCGTTCTTCGGGTGGACGGTGCGCTCTATGTGTGTGGACATTGCGCCGTCCGCACCCTTTGCCTTTTCCAAATGCAAAACTGCATATCCCATAACTGTAATACATTTTTTCGGTTAATACTTCCCCTGCCTTGCTCCCATGCCGCATGGCTCCGGGGTTTCAAAAGGGGCAGCGTCCCTTTTGCTCATTGGGGCTTTTTTAGCGATGCGTGCATTGCGTGAAGAAAAAGCCCTAATGAGCTATGGCTTTTTCAAAGCCTTCCGTTGGCTGTACGGTTACATCCTGATACCTTTGTTTTTCTTTTTCGGTTGCTCTTCCTGCCGTTGTCCTTTCTCCGGCTCCGGTTTCTGCTGCTGATGTTCGGATTGTCCGCTTTGCTTACCCCGCAGGAAGTCGTTCAGGTCGTTGTAGCCTCCGTATATGTGCGATGCGTCCCGTATGCGCAGCCCGTATTCCTCCCGCAGTTCCTGAACGGCTTCCATTCCCGCCTTGTCGTTGTCAAGAAAACAATGGATGCGTCCGTAATCGCCCAAAGGTCGGATTGCTTTGGATAGGTTGGAAGTCGAGTTCAGCACGATGTAGTCTGACCGTCAAGTTCGGGACGGTCAGGACACCTTTCCAGCCGCAAGGTGAGGAAGGAAAGGTAGTCCATGAAGCCCTCGAAGAGGTAGCAGGATTCCTTCGGCTGTTCCTGCTGTATGTGGGTGATGTCCTTCGGTGCTATGCAGCCTTTGAAGAGCTTGTTACGTATCTCGTAGCCTCCCGAACGGTGGGGGAAGCCGACGGCAAAGTAGGGTTTGCCGTCGGTCAGATAGCGCACCTCCCTGCATTCTCTTTTTGCTAGTTCCGTATTTATTCCCCTCTGCCGCAGATAGGACAATAGGGCGGGGGAAGAAAGCGGCACCACCTCCAACTGCCGGAAACTCGGTTTAGAGAGTGGTTGCCCGCCAAAAGAGAAGGAGACCGGGCGCACGCTGGGTGTCTGCTCCGCTATCCGTTTCAAGAGGTAGGGTAGGCTGTCGGACGCGTAGAGCTCCCGCGCCAGTGCGATGATATTGCCACCCTTGCCCGCGCCAAAATCATACCATAGGTTGCGTTCGGTGTTCACCTTGAAGGACGGTTCTTGTTCGTCCCTGAACGGTGACTTGTACCATAGGCTGTTTCCCTGCCGTCTTACCGGGTTGTAGCCCAAACTGTGCAGATATTCCTCTATGCGTATCCGCTTCGCTTCATTCGTATTCATGTGGGTTTCTGTTTAAGTGGATATTGTTTTTTCTTTTCGCCCGTACATGTCTGCGGTACGGTCTGTATATATCCGCTTCACTTCACCATATATATATACCCCGGTTGAAGTGAAGCGGTTTTACCGCATTCCGAAACGCTTCACTTCACTTTGCTGTATATATATACTGCGGTTGAAGCGAAGCGGTTTCCGGTCTGCGCTGCTAATAGTGGAAGTCCGGCTTGAAGGTGTATTTCCTGCCATTCTCCTGCACTATCATACGCTTGTTTTTCAATACGGTGATGAGGTCACGCAGTCTGTGGTCGCTGAGTCTGACGCCCACAGAGGCGTAGGCTTCCCGCAAAGCCCCTTCGAGTTCCTTATAGCCGTATTCGTCTTTCAGGGTGTACGCCGCTTCCAGCGCGATGCGGTGCTGCCGTTCGGTGATGTCCCTATACGGGTCGAACTTTCCCCTGTTTCCTTTTTCAGTGTCTTTGTCATTGAACTGATAGCCGTCCAGTAGTTCGGGCAGTGCCTCCTCATTGATACGGAATGCGAACGGTTCGAAATCCACCGCCCTGATATGTGCGGTTTTGACCGTACTTATATCGGGATTCTTGCTGTCCTTCTCCACTTGCAGCACCGTTTCCGCCTTGTTGCTGAGTTCGGTTCCGATGTGTCCCCTTGCGTTCTCGTCCCCCTTGTTCTGGTGCAGGATAGTATGGATGTGGATATTCCTTTCACCCGTCCATGTCATCAGCAGGGAGATAACTCTTGTGGACTCGCCGGAACTGTTGATGTCGTACACCATGTCACGTATTCCGTCAATGATTACCAGCCCGACATTTTCGGTTCGGTAGATTGCCTCCCTCACGATTGCTATGCGCTCTTCGGGCGTGTATTTCCTTAGGACGAGGAATTCAAGGTCTTCATGGTTTCTGTCTGTGGGCAGTCCCGCCATGCGCAATATCCGCTTTGCCACTTTTGCGCAGTGGTAGGTACTCTGCTCGGTGTCCACATAGAGTATTTTCCGCTTGTTCTCGGGCAGTTCCGCCGTATAGTTCAGTACCGTCCCGTTTTTCAGCGCAGCCGCCACGATTGCGGAGACGTTGAACGTCTTCTTGCTCTTGGCTTTTCCGATTGACGCGCTGAAGTTTCCCAGCGTGCCGATGACGGAGCCCCGCACTTTCAGGATTTCGGGTGCCTGCTCGTAGTCTTCCGAAAGGTCAAGCCGCGAGACGTGCCATAGGATTACCGCCTCTTCGGGTGTGATGTTCCTTTCCTTGTTTTCCACGCCGCACCTCCCTATCCGCGTCCCCCGCTTTTGCGTCCTGCCAGTTCCAGCGCCATGTCCGCATCGACGATGATTTTACGCCCTATCTGCGTAATGGCTCTGTTTATCCTTCCGCTTTTCTTGATGCGGTTTGCTGTGGGTATGCTGCATCCGAACAGCCGGGCTATGCCGCCTATCCCGTACACATACTTTTTTCCCTTGTCGGCTGCGGGCTGGGCTGGCTTCGTTTCGCTTCCCTGCAAGGCGTGCCGGTTCAGGAATATGAACTCTTCGCCCGTCATCTGCCATACGGGCTTTGATAAAAGGTCTCTAATTTCCATATCAGAATGAAATTAACGTTTGTACTGCAAGCCCTGCGCATGGGCTTTTTACCTCGTTCGAACAGTGCAAAGTTAGTCCCGGGTATGGGTGGTAAGGATGTGGATAGCGTGATTGGAATATCATGCTATCTTATTAAATATCAGCAAGTAATAAAAAGTGGTAGAAATTATTTTGAGTGGTAAAAGTGGTTGTGTCGTGGAATGTCGTTGCATATCGCCGACTATCGGAATATTGACCGCATTTCCTTGGCGAATTCCTGATTGCTGTCACTGGGAAAATCGGAAACGGGCTCTTTGTATTTTGACTTGTAGTATGTATCGTCTATTCCCAGCAGGTTCATGATGTCCTCTTTCCATTTCTCTTTGTCTGGCTTGGGCAGCATTTCACCCATAAGGAAAATGAGATAGCATACACGCGCCTTCTCCCTCGGTCTTATTTTCAGTCTGCCTTCGTATGGTTGCAGGTTCATGTTGGCGTAGAAGTCCAGTTCGGAAACGGCTTCGAACTGTTCGCCGTTGCATTTCTCGTAAATGGCTGAAGCAGCCGCATGGGGAAATAGGCGGGCGGACTTGCCGGGGTGGTATGGATGAGGGAATTTCCTTTTCTTCCCCTTCCTTTTGCTTTGGGTTGGTCAGGTATTTTTCAAGGATAGCCAATAGTGAGCTGCCCAGCCTGCAAATGTCCCCGCAACGGTTTTTCAGGCATAGCAGAGCTTCCCGCCTTGCTTGCCCCTTCTGTTCGTAGAGTGCGTCCAACTTGCCTTTTTCCTTGTCGTATTCCCGCTTGCACCGTTCGTACCTTCTTTCCAACAGTTCTTCTTCCTGACGGTCGTGTTTCCTGAAACTTACCGCTTCTAAAGAGCCGTTGGCTTCCATGAGTTCCCGGTAATATCCGTTTGTGACTTTCATCTGTCTGTCAATACCCCAGTCAAAACGGCTTTCATGCTGTCGGCAGATATGTTCAATATCGAGACGGTCGAAAAACTCCCTGCAGGTGTTGTAAGTCGAGATGTTGCTTTCAATCTCACGTTTCAGGCTGTTCAGCAATATGGAGAAGTGCGCGGCGTCCATTTCAAGCATGAGGCTGATAAGTGCCGCCTCAAAGGTCTGCGTGTCCCCGTACTCTCTGTAAAAATCGGAAATGAATTGTTGCTTCTCAAAAGAGAAACTGCCTCCGGACATTATTTCGGTGTATATCTTGTTGAGTTTCCCGTAGCGGGGTATCATTGATGTTATTCTTTCTTCCATAGTTATATCAGATTAAATTTAGTCATGGCATTGATTTTAATCTCATCTGCTATATCAATATAGGGCTTCATCGCTTTGTAATCGCTGTGTCCCGTCCATTTCATTACTACTTGTACTGGAATCCCAAGTGCCAAAGCATTACAAATAAATGTTCGTCTTCCGGTGTGGGTACTTAACAATGCGTATTTAGGTGTAACTTCGTCTATTCGTTCATTTCCTCTATAATATGTTTCTCGTATTGGTTCATCTATTTCTGCCAGTTGTCCCAGTTCTTTTAAAAATTCGTTCATCCTTTGATTGCTTACAACTGGCAATGCCTTGTCATTAGGGAACGGCACATCTTTGTACTTTTCGAGTATTGCCTTGCTGTGGTCATTTAATTCAATAATAAGACTGTCTGTTGTCTTTATGGTAATAACCTCGATGTGACCGTTTTTAACGTCACTACGTTTCAAATTATACACATCGGAGTGACGTAATCCAGTGAAACAGCAAAATAGCAATACATCCCTTACTCTTTCAAGGTATTTCTTTGTTGGTGGTATTGGGCAGGTTCTTAGTTTATTTATTTCATTTTGGGTGAGGAATATCACTTTTTTGGGTGCACTCTTCATTTTAGGCGTGAATTTATCATAAGCCATGTTTTGGTGATACCCTTTTCGATTACTCCAACGTAAGAACCATTTTACGAACTTGATTTGTTTGGCAATGGAAGTGTTGCGCATGTTTTTTTCTGCACGTAAAAATTCTATATAGTCATTGAAATGTTTTTCCGTCCAACTGTCAAACGTAGTATTAGGGTCAAATGTGTAAATGTGTTTTTTGACTGTTGCAAACTTTTTGAGGGTTGAGGAAGACCAGTCATTTTGTTTGCTACATTCTGCTACAAATTCATTGAAAACTTTCATGAAATCCAATTCAACCTTCTGCTTTTCTTCATGGCTTTCCTTTTTTTCCCCTTTTGTCTTTAGGTTGAACGCTTCCTTAATTTGTGCAGGGGTGGGTGTTACATCTTGCACCTCGAATTCTTTGAACACATTCTGTATTTCGGTGTATTGCCGCAATAGTTCTGCGTTGATTTCGGATGCACTTTGCTTTAGTTTGTTGGTACAACCGTTTCTAACCCGTTGCTTGTCTGTGTCCCATTTTTCTACATCAATTCTATATCCCGTTGTAAATTCGATACGCTGACTGGCAAAGATAACACGCATACGGATTGGCACATTCTTTGTAACTGGAATACCGTCTTTTTTGCGGCTTTCTGGTGCAAAAATGATATTTCTTTTAATATGCATAATTGGGTGTGTTTGAAAATGACACCCAAAAATACACCCCAAAAATGAGATATACAATAATATTAAGAGATATTTAGATTAATGAAAGAAAGAGATAAATAACTGATTACATGATATTTGATATTCTGTGAAATTTTATAAAAAGGTTCGAGAGACACCCTCCAGGTCCACTATCAATGAATTAAACCTCTGGAAGCAGAGGTTTTTCTTTTTGATAATCGTTTTCTCCCATTCTATTGGGGACTAAATTCAATATTACAACAGTTTTTTTATATCTTTGACTGTTGATTTAAGTCAAATCTATTAATTATGCAAAAAACACACAGTCTTTTAATCATTTTGCTTATGCATTTTTTTCCTTTGGCACAGGCAAATGAGTATACTTTTAAACATATAACATCTGCTAATGGATTACCACAGAACTATGTACGTTCTGTTATACAAGATTCAAGAGGGTTTATGTGGTTTACTACTTTTGACGGTATAGTCCGGTATGATGGATATTCTTTCAAAACGTATCGTCGGTATGATAACGGATTAGATACCGGATTAATGTTGTACGTCACCGAAGATGCAGCTGGCAATCTATGGGTTGGTACGGAAATGGGACTTTACTGTTATGATATAGATACTGACCAGTTTACACGTATTTCTTCATATTTCCCGAAAGATTTCGGAATACAAAGAGCTATTCTCAAAATCAAAGCTGTAGGAGAAGACCAGATTTGGGTATACACAGGTAAAGGGGGGATTTATCGGATTGATGTTATTGACAAAAAGAATAATAAATATCAATTGAAACAATATTTGAGTTCCTATTATTATTTTCCTAGCTTATGTATTCCTTTTAACGGATACTATTTAACTGTGGCAGAAGGAAAAGTTTATGCTTTTGATAAAGTCCGCAATACATTTGAACGCTTTCAGGAAGATATTCTCGAAGATGTTGATCAAATTTTTGTACACAAACAGCAACTCTATCTTCTCAAAAAAGGCTTAGCATACCTTTATAATGAGAAAACATCGACTCTTTTCCAACTGACAAACCATCCGGGGAGAGAGTTGTTCATTTCTTCGGATAACCAACTTTGGGTATCTAGTTTCGACGGTCTGTATCGTACGTCTTTGAAAGGGCTCACACCGGAACGGGCTATGGAAACTGTTTTTAGTGGTAATCCCTGGACGACTTCATTTACTGAGGATAGTTTTGGTAATATATGGATTGGCACTTATCGTAACGGAACATTTTGCTTCCACAAGAACCAGACTCCTTTTCAAAAAAGTATGTCTGGCAAAAACATCGAATGTATGTCAACGGACCATTCCGGCAATTATTGGATAGGCAGTCTGAATGGTGAGGTATGTGTACTTGACTCCACACAAAAACAAATAATGGGGAAGACGATTTTCCCTAATGATATGATACATACAATTTATGGTCAAGAGTCTTCAAACAAGGTATGGGTAGGTACCATGCATGGCCTTTATGAAGCATGGATAGAAAGTAACAAACAAATTGTTTATCAAAAAACTCCAGGAATAAATATCCCTTCTATCCGAAGTATTGTGCAGGATTCTTGTTTCTTGTGGATTGCATCTTATAACAATGGGGTTACTCTTTATAATTATTCTACTCAACAGAGTGTTGTAACTTATAAAACTGATTCTGAAGTTTTGCCTCTTCCCTCCAATACTATACGTACAATTCTGAAAGATAGAGAGAATAATTTATGGGTTGGTACGGCAGAAGGACTTGTTGTGTTAAATGGTAAAGAACGTTTCACGTCTTCTCCCATATTTCGGAAATTTAGCTTTGCCACTCATCAGAATAATCTGTTGTTTCAAGATAACATCGTTCATATTCGTGAAGCCAAGAATGGTGATATATGGGTAGGGACTTTAGACAATGGATTGTATTATCTGAAACGTAATCCCTCTACTAATGATTGGAACTATCAATGGATTAATGTTCAGAAGGGGCTTTCCAATAATTGTATCAAAGCTATATCAGAGGATAACAATAGCTTTATCTGGGTAGCTACTAATAAAGGATTGAACAGGATTGACCCTCAAACATTGTCCGTCAAAATCTACCAACTAAATGACGGGCTTGCAAATAATGAGTTTAGTGAAAGAGCTTATATAGAAAAAAGGAATGGAACTTTATATTTTGGCGGCATTAACGGTATTACCTCGTTTACTCCTGCTGTGTTTACGGAGGATACTATTCTTCCCAAACTTTCTTTTGTTAATCTTTCCATAAATAATAAGACTCTGAAAGTCGGAGAAGAAGTGAACAGGCAGATTCTATTGGAACGCTCCATTCTTAATACTGATAAACTGACATTATCCAGTCGTAACAATAATTTTTCATTCGACTTCGTTGCCTTGCATTTCACCTCCACAGATAAAATTATTTATAAGTATAAGTTGGAAGGGTTTGATAAAGAATGGATTACTAGCGAACAAGGTAATCGTTCGGCAAAATATACTAATATACCTCCCGGCAATTATCTTTTTTCAGTGAAAGCCTCTTGCAATGGTGAGACTTGGTCGGAACCACTGAAAATGGAAATTCAGGTTTTGCAGCCGCTTTTACTCCGGTGGTATTTTATACTATTATATATACTTATAAGTATATTCATTGTATATATGATTATCCGGAATTTCAAGATTCGTGAGAAAAGGAAGAATGAACTCTTTCTTGCACAGAAAGAAAAACAACAGATACGGGAACTGTCAGAGATGAAAATGAATTTCTTTATGAATCTGTCACATGAATTTCGTACTCCGTTGACATTGATCATTTCTCCTCTGCAAAAATTACTTTCTACGCCGGATATCTCGAAGGATGAATTGCATCGTCATCTGATGAACATACAACATAATAGTTCTATATTATTACGTTTGATAAATCAGATACTTAAATTGTCTAAGCAAGACAAAGGCAAACTGGATATCGAACTACGGGAGGGGGATATCGTGGAATTTTGTAGAAATTGTTTCTCACAATTCCTTCAAATAGCTCATGACAAGCAGATACAGTTTGCATTTAATACAAATGCCTCTTACATTCTTTTGTTATTTGATGCATATAAAATGGAAGAAATTCTGTATAATCTTCTTTCCAATGCTATCAAGCATACGCCTGACGGAGGTTCTATCACATTGGATGTCATGGAACAAGAGAAAGGTGTTTCTATTCACATAACCGACTCGGGTACGGGAATGACAGAAGAAGTGAAAAAACATATTTTCGAACGTTTCTATTCGGAATCAGGAGTCGGCATCGGACTTTCTTTGACTAAAAGTCTGGTAGAACTTCATAAAGGAACAATTCTGTTCAAGAGTACTGAGGGGGAAGGGACTGTTTTTCAAGTTTTTATTCCCTTCCAAAATAAGAATACTCTTATAGAACCATTATCAGAGACAACAACCTTCTCACAGGAGGATTCTGTTCCCTTTACTGCATCAGAATATATACATCCGGAAATAGAGGATAGAGACAGAGATATGAGTGATAAACCGGCTTTGCTTATTGTGGATGATAATAAAGGTATTGTACAAATATTGGATGAGTTGTTTTGTCCTTATTATAAGATATTGACTGCTTTCAATGGTAAAGAGGCTTTTGACCTTTGTTTGTCTCAAATACCGTCATTGGTCATCTCAGATATCTATATGCCGGAGATGAATGGAATAGAACTCTGTTCCGCTATTAAATCGACGAAAGAGACTTCACATATTCCTGTAATTCTTCTAACGGCAAAGACATCTAAAGAGATACAGCAAGAAGGATTGTCTGTTTATGCGGATGCTTATTGCAGTAAGCCTTTTGATAATGATATTTTAATTTCCACAGTACATTCTATCCTTACCAACCGACAAATGTTGGCCCAAAAGTTTAGCAATAACTTAATGTCTGAGGAAGATCCTACTACTGTTTTTCCGGAAAAGACCGATAGGGATTTTATTCAAAAAATCATAAAGGTAGTAGAAGATAATATTGCTAATGAAGAATTGAGTGTTTCGTTACTTTGCCGTACAATAGGAATGAGCCAATTGACACTCAACAAGAAGATAAAACAACTGACTAACCAGACAACAAATGCTTTTATCCGGAGTATTCGGTTGAAGGTTGCTTCACAAATGATATTATCACAAAAGTATAGTATTTCTGAAGTTACTTATGCGGTAGGTTTTAGTGATTTACGTTATTTTAGAGAATGCTTCAAAAAGGAGTTTGGAGTATTACCTTCCGATTACAAAAAATAATAGCTTTCTCTAGGAGGAGGGGGATAAATTATATAAAAACTATCTTTTTTCTCCCCCTTTCTAATTCCTCCCCTCTCAAATATAAATATCCCACCCCACACTCTTTTTTAAAGTTCCTTTCTTTGCGTATACTCAAAATGCAAAGAGATAAAAGGTCGAACTTTAAAAAGAAAGGAGGAAATTAATAAGTAAAGAGATTAAATGAAACTGTATTATGAATCTTAAATTAGTATTGTGATTAACTTTAATAAACATACATGAAACCAAATTTATTTCACACCCAATTTTTCCGGTTGTTTTTTCTTATTTTATTAGCCGGAATATCAATCCAAACTTACGCTGCAAAGGACAGCCAGGCAGCTCCTAAAAAGCGTACTATTACCGGTACGGTAATTTCCGAAGGAGACAATATGCCCATTATCGGAGCCAATGTATGGCTTAAAAACAGCTCGACGGGAGCTATTACCGATTTGGACGGTAAATATTCTATTACTATCGACAACTCGGTTGTAGGTGGAGTACTCGTATTCTCATATATAGGAATGAGTACTCAGGAAGTTGCGATAGGAAACCAAAACGTTATCAATGTGACTCTAAAGTTTGATACTGAAAAAATCGACGAAGTGGTAGTCGTAGGTTACGGTCATCAGAAAAAAGCCAGTGTCATCGGTTCTATTTCCACTATTGATATGGCAGGTGTTAAAGTTCCGGGTTCTTCTATTTCGAGTGTACTGGCAGGACAACTAGCAGGAGTTGTAGCGATGAATCGCACGGGAGAACCGGGAAAAGCCAGCGCAGCCGATTTCTATATTCGAGGGGTATCTTCTTTTACCGGTGGTAACACTCCATTGGTATTGGTAGACGGAATCGAACGGGATTTGGACTTAGTAGATGTAGAGGATATCGCTTCTTTTTCTATATTAAAAGATGCTTCCGCTTCCGCTGTTTATGGTGTGCGAGGAGCTAATGGTGTAATCTTGATTACAACCAAGAAAGGGGCAGAGGGTAAACCTGTTATTAATGCCAGAGTAGAAGCTGGTTTTACTCAACCTACCAAAATGCCGGAATTTGTAAACTCTGCACAATGGGCTGAATTATACAATGAGATGAAAGGTTATGAATATTATACTCCAGAGCAAATAGGATATTTCCAGAATGGGACAGATCCCGATTTGTATCCTGATGTTGACTGGATGCATGAACTTTATAAGAATATGGCCTCTAACCAGCGGGTAAATTTGAATGTATCCGGTGGAGGTGATATTTGTAAATACTTTGTTTCCGGTTCGCTGTATAATGAAGGTTCTATTTTTAGAAATGCAGGGCAACGATATGACTATGATACATCTCTTCGTTACAATAAATATAGCTTCCGTGCTAATATGGATTTTAATGTAACAAAGTCTACTGTTCTGAATGTAAATCTGGCCAATATATATGAGAAGTTTTATGGTCCCGGTGTAGAGAAAGATAAAATCTGGTCGAGAGCTTTCGAAGCTTCTCCCGGTGTTTATCCTAAAGAATATTCAGACGGAACTCTTTCTTATCCGAGTATGCAAGGTGGCGAGAATCCTTGGAATCTTTTAGTTCATTCCGGATATCGCGAACAATTTTGGAATTCCGCACAGTCACTTATCGGAATCAATCAGGATTTAGGAGATTTAGTCACCAAAGGGCTAACAGCTTCTATTAAATTTTCCTGGGATGCGGTTAATACTAACACCATTGTTCGTTCTAAAACACCGAATCAATATTATGCTAAGGGTCGTGATGAAGACGGGAATTTGATTTTTGGTAGTCCTATTGTGACCGGAACAGACGAATTAGGACTTAGTGAAAGTGGTAGTGGTTCCATTACTACCTATTTGGAAGGTAGTATCAACTATAATCGGTTGTTTGCCGAAAAACATCGTGTAGGTGCCATGCTTTTATACAATCATAAGGTTACAAACAAGAAACTGACTTATAGCAAAACCCTTTCATTACCTTATAAATATCAAGGACTTGCCGGGCGTGTGACTTATGCTTTTAAGGATACTTATTTTGCTGAATTTAATATGGGATATAACGGTTCGGAAAACTTTGCCAAGGGACATCGGTTCGGATTTTTCCCGGCTTATGCTGTCGGTTGGATGATTTCTAATGAGAAATTCTGGGAACCAATTCTTCCGGTTGTCAGTGAATTGAAATTGAAAGCGTCCTATGGTAGTGTGGGAAATGACGCGATTGGTGGAGACCGGTGGATTTATCAATCAACTATCAGCACCAACAATGGGTGGAATTATGGTGAGAATGGAAGTGAAGGAGGCGGAGGTATCCAAGTCGGAAATGTTGAAAATTTAAATGTCAGTTGGGAAAAAGCTTATAAAACCAATTTGGGATTTGAAATGAGACTGTTTGACAGAATTAAGATACAAGCTGATTATTTTCATGAAAAACGTGAAGGGGTATTTATTAACCGACAAGGACTTCCGGCTATCGTCGGACTGACAACAAAACCGAAAACCAATATCGGGGCGTCTGTTAACCGGGGAGTGGATGCAACACTCGAATATGAGGAAAAAGTCGGAGAGGTGTTTTTGACCGGGCGGGCTAATTTTACATTCAACCGGAATAAATTACTGAATAACGACGAAGTAGAACACCTTTATAAATATCAAAACAGTATTGGAAAAACATTCGGAACTGGAGGAAACCATACTTTCGGACTTATAGCTGAAGGATTGTTTCAAAGCCAGGAAGAAATAGACAATGCTCCTGAACAGAATTTTGGAACTTATCGTGTGGGTGATGTCAGATACAGAGACGTTAATGGAGACGGAGTGGTTGATACATATGATAAAGTGGCTTTAGGATATACAAATATTCCGGAGATTACTTATGGTTTCGGACTGACTGCCCAATGGAGAAGCTGGGATATCAATGCTTTCTTCCAGGGAATAGCTCATTGTACTTTCTATATTGGCGGCACTGCAATGCGTCCTTTCTCTACCGGTAATATTAATCAAAGTGCAATCAATGCTGATATTTACGATCATGTGTGGAAGACAACCAATACACCGGAACAGAACCAGGCTGCTTACTATCCCAGATTGAGTGAAGCCGGTGGGGAAGGTTCTACTAACAATAACCAGACATCTACACTTACTATGCGGGACGGGCGCTTCTTGCGACTGAAAAATTTTGAAATTGGATACACTATTCCCAAGTCTATTCTTGAAAAAACGTTTATCAAATCTACCCGTATTTATGTCTCAGGGAGTAATTTGCTGACCTTAGTAAATTCAAATTATGGGATCCGGAAACCGGAAGTTCAGAGGAGGTATTTATCCTCCATTAAGAGTTTTCACAATAGGTTTGAACGCTAAATTCTAATATAATATGAAACGATATATGAAAAAAATAACTAAATACTGTTCTTCTTTGTTTGTGTGTGCCTTACTGCTGTCACAAACATCATGTGACTCTTTTCTGGATAGACAGGAAGATGAAGCGCTGACTTTGGATAAAGTGTGGGAAACCCGTGCGGATTCACGTAAATATTGGTTAACTACTATGAGTTTCTTACCGGATGACGCTAATGATTTCCAATATACTCCATGGAGCGGGGCAGCTGATGAAGTAACAGTTTCAATGCGGGACCGTGAATATCATATTATGACTTCCGGAGCTTGGAATCCGTCAAATGTACCTTACGAACGTATGAGTACTTATTATAGAGGGATACGTGAGTGTAACATATTTTTAGCTAATATTGATCGTTGTACTGACCCGTTGTTGAGCAATGATGAAAAAGAACAGTGGAAGGTACAAACTCGTTTTGCACGTTGTTATTACTATTTTCTGATGATGAGAATCTACGGACCGGTATTCATTCTGCATGATGAGCTACTTGATTTTACAAAAAGTGCAGCTGAGCTGGAACGTCCCCGTAATACATGGGATGAATGTGTGAATTATGTAATAGGTGAGTTGAATTCGTTGATTGATAGCCCGTATATGAAGTCTAATTGGACTTCCAGTACAGAAAAGGGCTTGGCTACCAAAGGTGCTTGCCAAGCCATAATCTCACGCTTGACTCTTTATTCTGCACGTGTTTGTTTAATGGAAATACGATGTATGCCTCTGTTAAAAATCCTGATGGAACGAATCTATTTCCGCAGAATTATGATGCGGCAAAGTGGAAAACGGCAGCAGATGCAGCATACAAGATCATTGATGGCAATCTTTACCAATTATATCACTCTGATGATGATGATCCGTATGATAATTATTATGGCATAACACAAGAAAAGTGGAACAGTGAGTTAATATGGACTACCGGTTCGAAAGGGCGTTTTATAATGTCGGCTCATACATGTCCTACTTCCGTTGCAGGTAGTTCTTCTTGGGGATTTGTCGGGGTTACTCAGCAACAAGTGGATGCCTATCCAATGGCAAAGACAGGTAGGTTTCCTATTACAGGTTATGAATCAGACGGTAGTCCTATAGTTGATCAGGAGTCTGGTTATCCTATGGACGAGATGGCTTATACTGATTTCGTCTATCCTGCATGGGGAGGAGCTGCTTCTTACAAACTGAATACTGTAAAGATGTGTACGGAAAGAGATCCGCGTTTTTATGTAACAGTTTTCTTTAGTGGGAGCAAATGGCATCATGGTAATGAAATGACACTTACTTCTTTTGCTCATGGGGCCAACGGCTATACTTCGGACGCTCGTCCTAAGTCTGGTTTTTTGGTGAATCGCTTTTATGACCATACGGCTAATTCGGCAAATGGACAATGGGGAGAAATTACTTTTCCGACTTTCCGGTTGGGAGAAATTTACTTGAATTTTATAGAGGCTGTGTTAGAATGTAAAATTAGAGGGGTGAATATCCCGGCTAATTATTATACCAAAGCAATGGAAGTGTGGCAAGAGCTGAGAGCAAGAGTTGCTCTGCCGTCTATTACTGAATCTTATCCTCATGCTGATGATAATGAATTACTTGATTTATGCCGTAAAGAACGTCGTGTGAGCTGGCTTTCGAAAATCATCGTTTTTTTGATACTCGTACTTGGAAAATCGCTGAAGAATGTGACGGGGGTAAGATGTGGGGTATGAATGTGGAAACTACCGGAAGCGGTGATGTAACTCCTGATAGTTTTTGGGAAAGAACAGTGTTTGAAAAACGTGTATTCAAAAAACAACATTACTTGTATCCGTTTACTCAGACAGAAATCAGCTTGAACAAACAACTGACACAAAATTATGGGTGGTAATTTCGTAAATCAACAAAAAGAAAACTGTATGAAAAACAATATATTTAAAATCATCATCTTTTTTTTCGCATTAGTGTCATTAGGCGCTTGTGATGATGGATGTGAGGATTATCTGGATCAATATGAGTCTATTCTCTATTTTAAAAATAATGGAGAGCAGCATGTTACTATTTATGATACAAGTAATGAAGCCAGTTGTGAATTCACCGTTATTAGGGCCGGATATAATTCAAAGAAATATTCAACAGTTGATGTTTCTGTTTTAGATGCTGTTAATATACAAATTTATAATGCAGAAAATGAAACGGATTATAAATTGTTACCTGATAACTGTTTCAAGCTGGAAACACCAACATTGGCGTTTGAAGATACCGATAACCACAAAAAGGTAAAAGCGTTTTTCTATATTGATAAAATTAAAGAATTGGATAAGGCCAACTATATTTTGCCACTTGTCTTGAATAATTCTAGTGATGATATCAATATTGATAAAAGGCAAATATTTATTGTTCCGGATATTGTCACCCCTTATCTCTATTTTGAAAAATCAGGTTATCAGCCTTATAAAGCGGAAGAAGGTGGGGAAACAAGTTTCGATATTACTATACCTATAAGTATGCCGATGGAAAATAATTGGAATTTTGATTGCACTTTAAAGATTAATCCTGAATTGTTGACTGCTTATAATGAGACTAATCATGCAGATTTCGAATTACTACCGGATAATTGTTATACTTTAGCAGAAAAGGTTTCGTTCGTTTCCGGAAAAAGTACAAGTATCGCTACGGTTAAAATTAATATTCCGGATGATTTGAAATTTGGTAAATACATGTTACCGATAGAATTGTCCGAATGTAGTATGCCTACATTTGACATTAAAGAAGGGGTAAATACTTATCTGGCTGGTATCGTATATCAGAAGCATATTGATATAACAGAATTAAAAGAGATCAAACTGACAGAAAGCATGATCTCCAGTAATGCGAGAACCGAAGATTTTGAATCATTGGATCCACGTACGCAACTTGTCAATATCATTGATGGAGATATCAATACCTCCTTCCATTCGTATTGGGCATTTCATGGTTATCCTAGTGATTTCTCGGAATTCCCATATATACAGGTTGAATTGCCTCATGTGTATAGTGGTTTTAAATTTAGCTATATCACTAGAACCGCCGCAAATGGTTCTAACAATGGTAATGCAAATCCGCAAGAGCTCAATATTTATACAAGTGAGAATGGAATAGACTTTACTTTATTGAAAACTTTAAGTGATGATCTGCCATTGTCAGAAATGGGAGCCACTTATGAATCGGAACTTATGGTGCCAATGTCTGGTTCGTTCAGATATCTGCGTATTGAATCGACTCATTCTAAAGAGTCAATACTGAATGCTATAGCTATTGCCGAGTTAAATTTATGGGTTGCGGAATAAATCAAATAATATACTTATAAATTAAAAATGTATGGATAAACAAGATATACAAAGAATCAAAAGCTTAATTTTGGTTATGCTTATATGCTGCATGCCAGTCTTCTGTGGATGCAATGATGAAGATGAAAATCATTCTATACCTCAATTGGAAATAGCGGAAGAATTTCTAATACAGGATTTCGATAACAAAAAACATGATATCGAAATACCGGTAATTACCAATTTATCCAAGGATGAATGGCGTATTACATCTTCTGCCCCAAACTGGTGTATGGCGACGAAAGTTATTGACGAAAACATGGTGCGTCTGTATATTCCTGCCAGTGAAGAACCAGAGGTCAGAGAAGCAGTAGTAAAAGTTGTTTCGACAGTCAAAGAATATACTATCAAGGTTCGGCAACTAGGATATGGTCCGGCAATTTTGGTTACTCCGCTTACTGCTACCACATTATCTGCCGACGGTGGAGATGTAAGACTTAAAATTACATCCAATATAGATTATAAGGTCAATATACCAGAAGTCTGTGATTGGTTGAACGAGACGACTATTCCTGATACACGTGCCCTGAGTAGTAAAGAACATACTTTCCATATTGATAATTATGCGATGTACGGAGAGGTGCGTTCTGCTTCTATTCATTTTGATAATGAGAAATATGAAGGCGTAGCGGCTGAATGTGTTATTCAACAAAAACCGTTGGAACCCAATACCGATGATGTTGAACCGGGAGGAGATGTTATGTTCAAACCTATCGGTGGAACTGCCAGTCAGCATCAACCGGGACAAGAAATAGAAAAATGTTGGGATGGACTTGGTGGAAATAATTTTTATCATAGTCCTTGGGCTGCGGGAGCCACGAAATTCCCTGTCATTCTTGAGTTTGATTTTGACGGAACACATACATTGGATTATTTTGTTTATACTCCGCGAAGTACCGGAGGAGGTCATTGGGGGATATTTGACCTGTATTATGCGGCACAAGACACACCTGAATATATTCTTCTGGGTTCATACGATTTCAAGAAGTCAACTTCGCAGACTAAACTTGCTATGGATAAACCATTAGCAAAGATCACTAAATTAAAGGTTGTAATCAATACCGCAAAAGATGATTATGTAAACTGTGAAGAAATCGAATTTTATGAGATGAAATCAGGCTTGAGTGAACAAGAGAAACAGCTGTTAAGTGTATTTACAGATCTCACTTGTAGCGAAGTGCGTCCGGAGGCAACTATGCAACAAATTCAAGCATTGCCCGGCTATTTTATCAATATAGCTATGCAACTGAAAAACGGCACTTATGATACTTGGGAAAAGAAATTCCGAATTCAGGAATACAAACCTTATAGTACTCCTAATAATTGGGCTGATAAACTGTATATGAAATCATACACTGATTTGGATAATCCTACTGGTATCTATGTAAATTCAGGTGATGAATTAATAGTCATGGTAGGAGAAACTTATGGGAATACTATTAGTTTACAAGCGATTCGATCCTCCAATTTGAGTGGAGACAAATACATGTTGAATGAAGGTATCAACAAACTCCAAATGAAGGGTGATGGTATGTTGTTTGTTATGTATAACACCGAACTAACTTCGGAGAATGCGAAGCCTGTAAAGATTCATATACCATTGACTTCCGGTACAGTTAGCGGTTATTTTGATTTGGAAAGGGATAAGACTGATGCTGTTTACACAGAACTTCTTCAAAAGGCGACCTATGAATATTTTCTTATTAAGGGAAATGAAATGTTACTGAATTTTCATCGTACCAAGTTACTTCAGTGGCAGCCGAATTCTATAGTTGAGTATATCACTATGTTTGATCATTTTGTGAACTGGCAATACGAACTATTAGGCTTGGAGGATATTCGTCCTGCATTGTTCAATAATCATGTGAATGGTTCCTCGATCAATGACGATAGTTATATGTGGGCCGGTAACGGACAAATAGGTTTCGGGATTAATGCATTGGACGAATTTATGCCTACTGAAAAGTTATATACCGAACGACGCTGCTGGGGCCCTGCCCATGAAATCGGTCACCTTCACCAGGGAGCTATTGCCTGGACCGGTTGTTTTGAGTCATCCAATAACCTCTTTTCAAATTATGTACTTTATAAAATAGGGAGAGAATGTTCAAACGGAGCTCCGTTGAGCGTATTAGCAGATAGGAAACTGAATAACCGTCCTTTCTGTAATTTCCTTGGCGATCCCAAGAAGGAAGATACGGAAATTCATATGCGTATATACTGGCAATTATGGCTTTATTTCCACCGATGCGGTATCAAATCCGATTTCTACCCGGAATTATTCAAGAAATTGCGTAATAATAGAAACTTGAATAATATCCCTGTAGGAGAGCGCCAAATGCTATTTGTGAAATATGCCAGTGACATTGCTCAAAAGAATTTGGCAGATTTCTTTGATATGTGGGGATTTATGACTCCGGTAGACGAAACTATCGAACAATATGGGTCAAATCGCTATACTGTCACCAATGCAATGATTGCAGAAACTAGAGAATACACTTCCAAATATCCGAATCCTCAACCTTTCTACTATATTGAAGATCGGAAAGACGGAGATGCAGGTTTGGAAAGTCTGGGACTGACTGGTAAAATAGGGGATGTAGGTCACTATACTCAGTTTAAAGAGAATCAAAAGATAACCAGGACCCCGACTTATAGTACCAGTGGACAGCAAGTAACCATAATTAACGGTAATGAAGCGGTAGCTTTTGAAATCTGGAAAGACGGAAAACGAAAATACTTCTCTAACTTCCTGAAGTTCACTTTACCCGACGAACTTCCTGTCAGCCAATGTACTATCAGAGCCGTACAAGCAGACGGTAAACTGATAACTGTTGAACGTTCTAAATAAAATGTATATAAGTAATGATTATCAGATGTTTATTAATGCTTTGGATTACTGTGCTCGTCACTGGGTGCACACTGAAAGATGAAGAACAAATTATCACCGAGGCGTGGCATTCCGGAGAAACTCTACCTGTCGAAATCGGGAAGAAATATCCTCCTGCTCCCATTGCCATGACGATAGATAAAGGATATAATGTCCTTATTGATCTTTCGCATCAATGTTCGTTCAATTTCATGTGGGGATTGCCGGATATGTTACACCAGAAAGGATTTCGTAGTGTATCGTCACAAGCCTCACTCGGTAGTGTCCTGGATGAGAAGGGGGTGTCCCGTATCCGTATTCCATATGATCCGGAACGTAAGATTTATCCTTTTGCCTGGTATCCTAATTTTAGATATAACGTAATCATTACTTTTCAGAATGACCCTTCTGCTCCGGTTTATACGGAGCAGGAGTGTCTCTTGCTCAAAGATTTTGTATCTGAGGGAGGTAGCTTGATTATTCTGGCTGATCCTGTAAAAGCAGAACAGGTCGATAATTGGTCTCTGAACCGGTTGCTCAAGAGTTTTGATGCAAGTTATACCAAAGATTATCAGAACTATAAGAATCGTCGGCATATTGGTCTGGCTCTTTCAGAACAGTGGATACCTTGGGAAATGGGGAGTGACAGTTTGCCTATCCGCGCTTACCGTGAATATGGTAAGGGACGTATAGCAGTCGGTACGGCTTTAGATGATTTTCTAAGTAATGGAGAAGCGGGAAGTGCTTTTGTTGACCAAATAATGGACTGGTTATGTGAGAAACAAGTTCCGGTAGGAGGAGAGCCTCGTTTGCCCCAAACAATGGGTGGTGGCGGAGCTATCTATCCGGAATTGGAAAGTGTTATTAATGGTATGGTCACTTATTATGCGCCTACTGTTAACCATACTCTTCTTGAATGTATAAAAAAAGAATTCTTTAGGATAAACGATACATTGTTGCAGTGGTATCCGTCTCGGCAAACCGAGGAACCGATGTTTCTCGTTCTCTCTGCCGGAAGTGGAGGAGGCTGGGCTGTCAACAGTTTCTTTCCTAAGGAGAATGGTATTATTAGTCAAGATTCAGCCAGTCTGATTTCTATTTATGGACATGAACTGGCGCATACACTGGCAGGCCCGGTCAACGAGAAAGGACAAGCGGCTGGTGATGTACCTTTTGGAAATCAGGGAGAAGCACATGCCGGTTGGTTTCAGGGAAAAGTAGAGGCACTTTACAATGAGGAACTCCGGCAACATGCGAATAAAAAGTGCGGAGATTTCTTCCGTTCTTCAGAATTTGATAAACTAGACTTAAAAAGATATACAAATGACGGAGAGTATGCCAAGCAATTTTCTTACGGAGCAGGCTGGTACAAACTTTGGTATATCTGGCAACGTTTGGACGACACGTATGGAAATACTTGGTATGCCCGGTGGAAACATATCCAGTATACCCGTTGGAAAAACGATCCGATGCGACTTCTGACTTGGGAAGAGATGATAGAGGACATGAGTCTTGCAACAGGACACGATCTATTTCCCTTTTTCATATCTTTAAATACAGGTCTGGAACGTCGTGAAATGGGTGAAGTTATTTATGAAGGTAAGAAAGTGAAACTATCCGGAGCAGTTATCCCGATAATAGAACCGGGTAATGTATGCCTGAACCCAATCGAAAATTATAAAACGATAAAATTTGAATAAACATGAAGAAATTGATTTTATATACTTTAATTTTATTTCTTATGTCTTGTCGGTCTACGCAAGAGGTAGACACCTCCGTTTATATGGATGCCAAACAACCTGTAGACAAAAGAGTGGAAGCATTGCTTGCGCAGATGACATTGGAGGAAAAGGTCGGGCAAATGGATATGGTTACCGTATGGGATAAAGAGGCCATATTTAAGAATGGATATTATGATTTCGGTGCATGGCTGGCGGATTTGGAGCCTGAAGAATGCAATCAACTACAAAAACTGTCCGAACAAACCCGTCTGAAGATTCCTTATCTTATAGGCATGGACGCGGCACATGGATATGCAATGCTTACGGGCAGAACAATTTTCCCGACTTCCATAAGCATGGCCGCTACTTTCAACCGGGAATTAATTTATCGCACGACTTCGAAGGCCGGTGAAGAAATCCGTTCCTCCGGTATACATTGGGCATTTGCTCCTTGTATAGATATCGTTCAGGATGCCCGTTGGGGAAGGACCGGTGAAACCTATGGCGAAGATCCTTTTCTGACAAGCGAATTGGTTAAAGAGGCTATACGGGGATACCAGGACAATGAAAATCCTTTTAAGAAAGTGGCTGTTTCAGTCAAACATCTGGTGGGAGGAGGCGCATCCGTCGGAGGATGTAATCATGCTAGTGCCGAACTGTCTGAACGGGCACTCCGTTCGTATTTTCTGCCTCCCTTCAAGGCAGCCATAGAGGCCGGATGTATGACTATTATGCCCGGACATAATGATATTGCAGGAGTGCCGGTGCATGCGTCCAAGTGGTTGTTGACTGATATAATCAAGCAGGAGTATGGTTTTAAAGGCTTTTTTATCAGTGATATGGGAGATGTGGAGAATTTGGCTACTTCTTTGCATCAGATAGCTGAAAATCAGAAAGAGGCTGTTTGTAAGTCGGTCAATGCCGGTTTGGATATGCATATGTATTCTGCTGACTCGGCACGCTTTGTACGTCCGCTCGTAGAGTTAGTCAGGGAAAAGAAAGTATCTCCCCGGCGTATTGATGATGCTGTCAGAAGAATCTTGAAGATTAAATTCGAGCTGGGATTGTTTGAGAAGCGTTATGTATCTCCTGAAGAAGATAGTTATGGTAGCAAAGAGAACAAAGCATTGGCTTTGGAAGCTGCTAGAGAAGCCATTGTCTTGCTTAAAAATGACCGGCAAATCCTACCTCTTGACAGGACTAAATACAAGAAGATTTTAGTTACCGGACCGAATGCTGACAATCAAAGTATTTTGGGTGACTGGTCTATCTTTCAACCGGATGACCACGTAACTACTATTCTGGAGGGTATTCAGGCGGCAGCCTCTCCCGAGCAGTCAATCTTATACAGCAATAGCGGACGTATTAAGGCAAAGAAATCTGAACTGTCGGTAAATACTACCGATCCTGCTATCCAGAAGAAGCTGATAACCGAAGGCGGCGGCATCTCTGATTACAGTATTGATGATGCTGTCCGAAAGGCCCGGCAGTCCGATTTGGCAATTGTTGCAATTGGAGGATATGGAATACGTTCGGAATGGGGATTAAGAACTTATGGAGAATCGGCGGACCGTCCTTCAATAGATTTCTACGGACGACAGTTGGAACTGGTTCAAGCAATACATGCCACTGGTACTCCCGTAGTTATCGTCATTGTAAATGGCAAACCTCTAAATAACGAATGGATAACCAAAAACATCCCAACCATAGTAGATGTGTGGGAACCGGGAATGTATGGCGGACAAGCTTTAGCTGAAATATTATTTGGAGAAGTGAATCCTTCGGGCAAATTGCCAATTACCATTCCCAAACATGCCGGTCAAATCCCAATGTATTATTATCAAAGACCTTCCAGATATTGGACGGGTTATGGTTTGGGTTCTTCCAGAGAAGATGAAAAACCTGCATTTTGTTTCGGTCATGGATTAAGCTATACGAGTTATGAATATTCAGGATTGAAAATCGACAGTGTCATTCCTCAAACTCAGGATATTGAATTCACATTTACTGTTAAGAATACGGGAAACATGGCAGGAAAAGAAACCGCTTTAGTATTTATACGTGATTGTGTTTCTAGTGTTGTAACGCCTGTTGCCTGCTTAAAAGGTTTTGAGAAAGTGAGTCTGAATCCGGGAGAATCTAAGGATATTCGGATAGTCATTCCTTATTCCGATTTAGGACTTTGGAATGAAGATATGAAATATGTTGTCGAATCCGGGAAGTTCAACCTGATGATAGGTCGTTCGGTGGAGGATATACGGATCAAAAAAGACTTTTTTATAAAATAATCAAATGATACGTTAGAGTTAGAACTGAAAAAAATATAGAATTATGAGAAATAAGATACTGTTTTTTATACTCTTAACCTTTTGTTTGGGATTGTCGGCACAGCATCGCATGGTAAATACGGATGTGACCGAACAAACAGGAAAGAAGGTTCCCAAATTACTTAAGACTAATCATCGAATGCTTAATCCTATTTCTCCTCCGGGCGTGTATATTGCCGATCCGGAGGCCAGGCAGATGCCTGATGGGCGTGTCTATGTATATGGTTCGCGTGATGAGCCGACAAATGTCTGGTGTTCGCATACCTATGATGTGTTATCGACTTCTGATTTGATAAATTGGGATGTGGAACAGTTTTCTTTCGCTACAAAAGGTATAGGGAAACAAGTCGACTATACCGACCAGTTGCTTTATGCTCCGGATTGTATCTATCACAACGGCAAATACTATTTATACTATTGCCTGACGAATGAAAAGGAAGATGAAGGTGTTGCTGTATCTTCTTCTCCTTATGGACCTTTTAAAGAGGGAAAAGCCATAGCCGGAATTCATGGAATTGATCCTTCGGTCTTTATAGATGATGACGGGCAAGCTTATTTATTCTGGGGACAAGCCAATGCCAAAGGAGCTAAACTGAGTAAGGATATGTTATCTATCGAAGGTGAAGTACATGAGAAACTGTTGACTTATAATGAACATGCATTCAATGAAGGCAGTTCGGTCCGTAAACGGAATGGCATCTACTATTATGTATATGCCGGGCACCAGCGTCACGGTGAATCTAATTGTGCTACCCTGAACTATGCTACGGCTACTTCTCCATTAGGTCCTTATACATATCGGGGAGTAATTATAGACAATTGGGGGAGTGACCGGAATTTAGTGAACAATCACGGTTCTATGGCTGAAATAGATGGGCAGTGGTATATCTTTTATCATCGGCCTACCCATGCTAGTTCATCTATGCGCAAGGTTTGTATGGAACCCATTGTATTTAATCCGGACGGAACTATCAATGAAGTAGAAATGACCACTCAAGGTTGTGGGGGGCCTATTAATCCTTTATTGCGTATGGATGCGGCGAGGGCTTGTCTTTTGTCGGGGCATACCACGGTAGTTGTTCGGCGTCCGGCACATAGCAATCCGGTAGAATATTTGTCGGCTATACGGAATGGAGATTGTGCTTACTGGAAATATTTCGATTTTACAGGAATGGAGGTGAATTCTTTCATTTGCAAAACATGGGGAAAGAATGCTGCCGGTACTATTGAAATCCGTTTGGATAAACCGGATGGAGAACTGATTGGTACTTGTGAGCTGCAACCGATGAATGGGGATGTTGCCTATTCCATTCACCGGACAAAAGTGAAACCGGTGACCGGTGTTCATGCATTGGTGCTGGTGTTCAAGAACAATGATCCGTCTATGACCGGGCAGGATTTTATGAATCTGGAGTGGTTTATGTTTGAAAATCATGACCGCTAATTCAGATGTATGGGGTAAAACACCTCTTTGAATATAGAAAAATAACTTAAATAACTTCTATTATATGCAGCTTAAAAGACTCTCTTTTCTATTATTGTTTATATGTGGATATTTAACTTGTGTGCAAAGTCAGACAACGGTACTTAATCCTCAAACGGACAAGAAACTTCTAAAACAGTTTCAAGATGCCAAACTGGGTTTGTTCATTCATTGGATGGCTTGTCATTCACCCGGTACAGGAGATTCCTGGGCTATTGGTAATGGTACTCCTAAAAGTGTGGCGGACTCTATTACCATGAAATGGAATCCTCAGAATTTCAATCCTAAAGAGATTGTAAATGTAGCTGTTCAGGCTGGATGTAAATATATGGTAGTCATTTCAAAACACCATGACGGGTTTTGCATTTGGCCGAGCGAATATTCTATCTTTGATATAGACCGCATACCTTTCAAGCGAGATATTTTGAAGGAATTGGGTGAAGAATGTCGGAAACAGGGATTGCTTTATGGCATTTACTATTCAATAGCAGACATTGATTATTGCGGTTGGAACTCTATGGCACAAGTTGGAAGAGAAATAAAAGAACCGAAATATGGGCGGGAAGATTTTATCCGGTTTGTGCATAACCAGACAAAAGAACTGATAGACCGTTACCAGCCGGATATCTTGTGGTTTGACGGCTTTTGGCTGGATCCTCTTTGGACTGCAAAAGAAGGAAATGATTTATATCAGTATATCAAGAAACTAAAAAGTAATACGTTATCTACTCGTCTGGCTATTACCAGAGGAGAGGACGGGCATGAAACTTTCTGGACAGACGGCTCATCGGGCGACTACTTCTCAATAGAAGCCAAAACAACAGATGCTCCCCCGTTTCCATGGGAAGCATGTACCAGCGTCACTTATCCGGTATATGCTTACGAACCTGATGCTAAGATGCTGACAGCAGACGAACTGATCGGAATGTTTAGTAAAACACTTTGCGGTAACGGTAATCTATTAGTGAATATCGGACCTAAACCTACCGGAGAGATGCCCGAAGAACAAGTGGAACGGTTATATGAATTGACGAAATGGATCAACCGGAATAGAGAAGCTGTGTATGATACACATGGAGGTCCTTTCAAGCAAACTGATGAAATAGGAAGTACCTATAAAGATGAGTATATATACTTGCATTTACGGAAACCGGTTTCTACCCTTCGGATAAATTCTTTGGAAGGCTATCAGATAACCAAAGCTTTTGATTTGTCAACAGGTAAAAGGATTAAGATTCAACGAAAGAATAATGAGGTCATCTTATCCTTGCCGGCTTGGGAGAAAGGACGACAAATACCTGTCATTGCCTTAAAGCTCGATAGAGAATATCGTTTTGTAAAATGGTTGCCGTTTGTATTGCTGAAGTAATTGTTTTTCCTATCTTTGTGACCACTGGAAAAACAATTAAGGATTTGCTTTATGACGAATGTAATAGAAATGATGACCTCTCTGTATCCGGTTTCTGATGATACAATACAACTATTGAAGGATAATGTGACACTTTGCCATTTCCCTAAAAAATATCAATTGATAAAGGCTAATCAATATAGCAGATCAGCTTATTTCATCGAAAAAGGAATGACCCGCTCTTATTGGCTGGTCAACGGAGAGGAAATCACTACCTCCTTCTCGTGTGAAGGAGGGATTGTTTTCAGCATGGATGAATTATATTATAATAAAATGAGTGAGGAATTTGTGGAAACGCTTGAAGACGTGGTTGCCTATAAAATAGCACTATCTGATTTGATCCGGCTTTTTCAGACCAATATCGAACTGGCTAATTGGGGAAGGATCATTCATCAGAATGAATACCGACGCTTACACCGTTCACACAAAGATCGCCTGACTTTGTCGGCCAAAGAGCGATATGAGGAATTTATGCAGCAGTTTCCTCAGATATGCCAGCGGGTACAATTAGGATATATTGCCTCTTATCTTGGAATAACCCTTCCGACACTTAGCCGCCTTAGAAGCCGGAAATAATTTCTGGTAGGGGCGTATTTTGATGTAGGACAATTTTTTTAATAACTAACTTCTGTAACTTTGGGCCCTCATCAGTGATACGCAAAATAATAATCTAATTTATAAATTTATCATGCAAAACATCTCTTCTTCTGCTGCATTTGCAGATAGTAAACCCC
>ERZ791624.433-NODE-433-length-29313-cov-2.220179_pt1 | contig 29313 bp, 14 predicted proteins | sample MGYA00510058_ERZ791624 | MGnify/ENA primary metagenome ERZ791624 (study PRJEB30046, sample SAMN00715158) | human gut metagenome | study: EMG produced TPA metagenomics assembly of the A metagenome-wide association study of gut microbiota in type 2...
ATAAGCCGTACCGCATGCAATGCTGTTGACACGTACAGTCGCTACATTGGCTACTTTACCCAACCGAAGAATAATTCTTCCGTCCTGTTCATTCTTCCATCTGAATAGCCCTCTGTAAGTGGCATGTCCGGAATAATATTTTATTTTTTCATCCTCTTCCTTACTCAGTCAAATAATACCGGACGAGTGACAGTTTTGCGCACGGAAGGGAATGTTACTGTCCATTCCTTGATCGATATGGATACAGGTTCCCTTTCGGTCCGTTCCGGAGAAACTTCTGAAGATTCTTTGGGGAATACGACAAATACAGAGCCATTGGCAGGCAAAGACAAAGCGACTTCGGTACGGCCGTCCAATTCTTTCCATTGTGCCGGACGGGTAATGGTTCCTGTTACCGCATTCCACAATTCAGGAGTGCGTCCTGCAATGCGGAAAGAAGCGTTGAATGTACGCAAACTGTCCACCTGATTAGCCACAAAATAAATCTCATATTCTTCCCCGCTCCGATGAGTATATGCCACATCAGCAGGAAGAAGTACATCCCGTTCCACACCGAAAGAAGAAAAATCATCTTCCCGATAAGGCAATTGCGGAATAATGACACCTGCCGCGCGGAGTTCCTCTACTTTTGCCTGTGCCTCAGGAGACAACGGCAGGTTATCAGGATTCATAGGACGGGCTGTAGGAAGCACCAATACTTTATAAGAAGCTCCTCCCGGAAGTACCATTCTTCCATTCTCCGCTTTGCCAAACGTAACAGAGCGTCTTTGTTAAAAGAATCGTAGGCATAACCACGCATCGGGTTCACCCAGTCTTCGGGATCGGCCATGTTTGCCGAATGGGTAACACCGACAGGACGCACACGGGTGGGTTGACCTTCATTAGCCAGCCGAATCCGTTCGCTTTCCACCCGTTCGGCTCCATAGATACCGGGAAGCATCGAAACTAACCGTTCGGGCAAATGGAACGTCGCGGCATCTCTTCACCGGTAAAGACGGCGATATCAACCACCGGATGACCGTATTGCAACAAAGTCTGGCAACGGGTGATGTAATCTACAAAAGATTTCCCTTCCTCCCACCAGGTCTGGTCGCGCTGGAAGAAGAGTCCGATGCCGTCCAAGGTCATACCGGGACGGCGGTTCATCCAAGGATTATGGGTATAGACATGAAAGAAGAGTTTATTGATACCCAGTGCATAGTTACGGTCCAGCAAAGGTTTCAGCATGGCAGGGTCTTCATCCCATACGCCACGAATTTCAGTAAAGCCTTCGGCCTGGATAATATTCTTTCCATAAATATGCGCGCCACTGATGGCATCCAGCATATCATTGGGTTTATCGTGCGTAGGACTGTTCAGCCAAAATTCCCCCATAGGCAGATCCACTTTCTGATAATGCATCAATCCGTCACTGACCATAGTAGGAGCTACGCACTCGGCAGAGAACCGGCAATCGTATTGACGGGCACAGTCTGCCAATACAGTGTAGAACACATCAGTCACCAGTTCTCCGATGGTGGTACGGACATCCCGCAATATCTGCTCACTGCGGGCGGCACTTTCCATCGGAATACCTGCCAGCAAAGGAAGATAAGGCATCAAATCATATCCACGGCGTTTCTTAAATTCCGCCGCGAAGTTATCACTCCAGTTCTGACTGCCACACTCCCAACTGTCTACGTGCATATATTTCAATACACGGCGTGCCACGGCTTCATCCGTCTTTTTGAACATTTCCGCAAACCAGTTCGAGAACTGTTTCTGAACAGCCTTGGTGCTGAACTTGTCGCATTCCAATCCTTTACCTCCTCCGGCAGTAGCATTCACATGTCCGGTTGCCGTATGTCCCATGCGGAGAATACGCCATTTACCTTCGGGTAAACGGGCGGTCAGCCTGCCCTGATACAAAGGGAGATTGATCAATTCATCCGGTTGCACACAAGCCGCATCGGGTATTTCCGTCGAAGTAGTAGCAGTAGCCACACGCCACACCAGTCCTGCTTTTCCCTCCCACTGATGAATACGCGGAGCCGTATGAAGGACTATATCATTGATTTTCAAATTCGGTTTCCATTTAGCTGCATCCAGATCCTCACTACCCGGTTCGCTTCCCACGGGAGTCCACTCAAAACGGAAGTAACGGGCGGTAACAGGGGGGATGGCATGAGTGGACTGGAAATCCGTATTCTGCCATCCCTGCCGGGCAGGGACCAGTTGCTTCACTGTTTTGAACGTCCGTCCGTCCTCACTGGCCAATACTTTCAGGCGATGTGCCTGGTAGTTATTTCCTCCCAAAATAATTTCCACGTTGCTGCAAGTCACAGGTTCTGCATATTCATACTGAATCCAACAAGGATAAGAGGAACGGAAGACTCCTTTCTCATCCCTGTTCACAGCCTTGGATTCATCTTTGATAACGGCCTGTTTCAAATTGCCGAAAGTTACCTTCGGCTTCAATGAAGTATCCTCAGGCTGACGCTCCAATGGAATGGCGTAGGTAACGATATCTTCATAATAGCCATCCAGTGCTTCGGGCATGGGCAAAGTGAGATTCCGGATATTTCCACCGTTCACAATGGTGTCACTCCATACCACTTTTTGCATGGATTCTTCGGGAGTCATCCAAGGACCTCCCGCCAAGGCAAAGCCGTCACAGATGTGCATGCCCAGTTGCATTCCCAGCCTGTCGGCCTCTTTCATACTATGAGTGACCATACGCCACCATTCGGGGGTAAGCTGCTGGGCTTTCCCTTCGTATTGAGGTCCCTGCTCCACTCCCTTGATGGGCATCAGATAGGCTCCACCCAAACCTACACGGTGCATGGCTTCCAGATCGGCGGTAATCCCTTCGGGAGTTACAGCGCCAAACATCCAATACCAGAAAGTCCAGGGACGAGCTTCCTGTACGGATGAATTTACAAACTGTTGCCGTAAAGCGGATTGTGCTATCATCGGTTGGAATCCGGTTGCCAGCAATATGGATACAAACAGATGTTTTATCTTCATAAGCTATTTATTCTATATTTAATGATAAACGAATAAAGTTGTAATTTGTACTCAATTTTTCAAATATAGAGAGTTCGAGCCAAATAAAAAAAGAAAAGGGAAGAATAAACAAAGTTCCTCTTCCCTTTACAATCTATTTTTTCACTGTTATTCAAATTTTAACGTGATACCTCCCCCATATGCTCCATCAGCCCAAAATGCTTGTGAAGACGGACCTATCAAATCTGTCGTATTCACTTTATTACGAACCGGAGGAATTACTTTCATCAGACTGATGCCGGTAGCCGGGAAAGTATAAAGCAAGCCGTCACGACCGTCGCGAGGCTGATAAACCCCTACATAATTCTGAGGAGTACGGTTACAGATACTTATCGTCCTTCCTGTGTTTTCAAAGTCATCCATTGCACATTAGCAAAGTACCCTTTAAATTCGGGATAAGTAAAGCTTTCGGCAGGAATGGGATCATTATACTCATTTTCCCATACGCCCAACTGCGGACCATGCAGACGGTTCTGCCATACACGGTAAGGACCGTCACCTACCCAACGCTTGCTCAACACTTTATCTTCCGGATAATCAAACATCACCCCCATCAAATCCACTACACCGCTGAAGTTGTATGTAAAGTCTATAGCAGCGGTACCGTCAGGAGCGATAGTCCATACAGCCTGATCAAAACATCCCAGTTTGTAGTTAGCGGTAACCACTACGTTATTGCCTTCTTCACGCACGGTAAAGCCTGTAAAACGACCGGCATCATCAAATGTAGTGTATTGGGTTTTCTTCTTTTCAGCCTCTTTGTCATCATGGTTATAAAACTGATCCATAGAACGGTCCGAACGCTTGGCGGCAATGAAACGGGGACCATTTGCCAGACTGATGATACGGCTTCCAACCTTTACCCCCTTCAGCTGTCCGTCTTTCTGAGAAAAAGTAAATGTACGTCCTCCGGCATCCACCGTCAATGCATCGGCAGTTTCTTTATAAGAAGGCTTGTTTCCGGCAGAAACCTGTTGCAATCCGGCAACGTCGTCCAGTTTATAACTCCACGTAAAGAGATCATTCCCCTGCTTATCCGTTACTGTCAGCATCAAAGCATGGGCCCCCTTGACAGCCGCAGGAATAGTCAGTGTACCCGCACCGTGAGCAGGAATGTCGGGACAGTTCACCTCTCCCTGTTTCATCACTTTCATTCCCCCCTTATCGGTTACAGAAGGCAATTGCACATATTTATAAGTGAAACGGCATGTATTCGCATTCAGGAAATCGTAACGGTTCTCTATTTTCAGTTTGCCGTCAAACTGACTGTCAAGGCTATCGGTCATGATTTGAATAGGACACCACACCTGCTTGATGGTAAAGTAACTGCCCTCTTTTTCGTGATGCGGACCTACAATGCCATCGGCTCCATAATTGCCGCAGTTGTCAATGAATCCATTCATATCCACACGCTTCACGCCCTCATCGGCCAGTACCCAAAGGAAACCTCCGGCACAACGGGGATGCTTACGCATCATTTCCCAATAATCATACAGTCCGGCTCCGTGTCCTCCATCGTACAATCCATGCAGAAACTCGGTCGGCATAAATATTTCCGGCAGACGCATATAGTTCTGGCTTTCTCCGTAAGAACGATAGTGCATGGTTTCATATCCACTGAAGTTGCCTTGCGGATGAAGCACCGGACGTTTCTGAGGATCATATTTATGGAATTCACCATCCAGTTCAGTATTCCAGCCTTTTTCATTACCATTGCTCCACCAGATAATACACGGATGGTTCACATCACGGGTAATCATTTCTTTTACCAGCTTCTGCCCGTTGATGGTTTCGTGCTTGCCATGCCAGCCGCTTAACTCATCCATTACATAAAGCCCCAGCGAGTCACAAGCTTCAAAAAATTCGGGATCGGCAGGATAATGACTCAGGCGGACGGCATTCATGTTCATGCTTTTGATAAGCAATACATCTTCAATATTCTTTGCCTTGCTCAGTGTACGTCCGCTTTCAGGACGGAAACTATGACGGTTCACCCCTTTAATCATCACACGCCGACCGTTGATATACAATCCGTCACTTTCACGTGTTTCAATGGTACGGAAACCAAATTTCTGATTTTCAACATGCAGTGTTTTGCCTGCTTTATCAAGCAGGGTAAAGGTAGCCTGATACATGGCCGGAGTTTCAGCCGTCCATAATTCAGGAGATTTTACAGCGAAATTAATCGAAGCATGGTCGCTGCCCGTACGGACATCCGAAGTGTTTTCGGCCACTTTTTTCCCTTTAGCATCTGTTATGACAGTATGTACCCTAGCACCTTCTACTGCCATATTCAGAAAACAATCGGCATAGAAATTCCCATCCGCCTTCGCATCTATTGCCAGACGATCTATATTTTGAGCCGGTTTCGCCACGATGAACACAGGACGGAAAATACCTCCGAAATTCCAATAATCAGCACGGCGTTCTGCCAAATTAACCCCTGCATTCGCACTTTCCTTGCTTACAGTTACTTCAAGTACATTCTTTTTTTTCGATCCGAAAAATACCCGGTCACTCACATTATAAATAAAGCGGTAAAAAGCTCCCTGATGCATGGAACCGGCTTTACGACCGTTTATCTTTACCTGCGTATCAGTCATAGAGCCTTCAAATACCAGCTCTATCTGTTTACCATTCCATTCGGCAGGCAACTCAAATTCATATTTATACAAACCTTGTTCGTCAGCTACTCCTTCAGGAAAAGCCTTACCATAGAATTTCATGCCATATTGATAAGTACCGAATCCTTGCAGTTCCCAACAGGAAGGTACTCCGATTTTCGTCCATTTTCCGGAATTATTACCACCGGTACACATGAAATCCCATTGTACCATATCATCACAGCCACGTCCTGACAAGTATTGGCGTTCTGTTTTTACGGAAGATGCGCCAACAAACCTGCCGATAAAGCAAGGAGTGATAAAAAAGTTGTTGCTCTTTTCATTTTGATATTTGATTTTTAATTTAATTCTATATTTCTGTCTGCCACCGGAAAGATATGTCGCCTATTCAAACCTTTTGCCATACATCATTTTATAAGACTGAAGCGTACCCGCAAAGTATGAGATTTCTGCTTATCAATGGCGTATTTCTTCAGCACTCCCGGACCACAACTACTGTTTCCTAAACCTAAGACCGCTGCATCCAGGCTGAGAATAACCTCCTTTCGTGGTTTCAAGTCACAATCATGAGTTGTTTTATAAATATCATCCACGGTATAATGTAAGGCAGAAAATGAAAATGGCCGGTCTATGGCTGTCACACGGACGCCTTTACCCTGTTTATTGGTTAGAATCACCTCGGTAACATCCTCGTGATTGCCACTGTCCTGCGGACGGGGGTAATGTGTGTACTGTTCACTCACCTTGCTGTTCCATCTACCTATCAGACAGGACGTCTTACGGTCGGGATAGTTTTCCCACGGGCCACGACCGTACCAGGAAAGGTTCTCGTATTCTTCTCCCAGTACAAATGCACTGCCCAGACGAGGCAATTCCGGCAATTCTCCTTGTGGCAGATAAGTCTGTTCCAAATCCACCGTTCCATCCACATATATTTTATAATGGGAAGAAACACGGATGCTACCTTTGGCATAACGATATTCCACAACCGATTTCTTCGATACGGTTCCATCTGTTTCCTGAGTTTCCGTTTCGGGAGTAATTACCTCTACTTGAGGAGCATCCAATCCCTGATTCTTCCAATCCTTGGCCAACCAGTTACCGAAACTTTTATCATTATCCGTCGGAGCACGGAAAGCTTGAAAATAACTATCTTCCCATAAATCCAAAACAGAAAACTTACTTTTACGTCTACCCGGTTGTACACCGTCAGCCACCGCCATCAAATGATCATTCAAGGCAAACTGTTCCTTTAAAATCTCATGCCCGGCCTTCGCCCATAAAGCATCTTCTTTCAATACTATACTTACATTCAATCGAACATCAGCCTGTTTATTAATCTTAACATCGGGCAAAGCCATCGTTCCTGTTTCACCGGGTGCCACCGATGGAAGCGCCAGTTCCCCTTGTTTCATCTTCTTCCCGTTCTCTATCAAAGTCCACAGACAGCGATATCCTTCCAGACCAATGTGATGATTACGGTTCGTAACTCTTAATCCTTTGGGCAAAACATCTTGTTCTTTTAAAAAAACATCTTGTTCTTTTGGAAAAACCTGAAGATCTTTTTCCATTTCCAATTTAACCGGGGCATATACTTTCTTCACCTCCCAATATTTGGGCGTAGTTTCGCGGTCACTCATCACCACACCATTAAAACAGAAAGCCTTTAAATTAGGCCGATCACCAAAGTCACCGCCATACGCCACCATCCGGCGGCCATCCGGCAATATCTTATAAATACCTTGATCCACCCAGTCCCATATAAAGCCGCCCAGCATACGTGGGTTACTATAAATCTCATCCCAATATTCCTTGAAATTACCTAAAGCATTCCCCATGCAATGTGCATATTCGCTGGTCATCACAGGACGGTTATCATTCGTGCGTTCCGCTATTTCCAACAAGCGTTCCCAACGTGCGTTCTCCGCCCGTTCCTTGTCCTCCCCTTCGGGAATGCCGGGATTCAGATACTCCTGTTTCACACGGGTATAAAAACGGCTGATTACATCCACTGTTTTCGGGTCGGGTTCTCCGTTTACTCCCTGAGCTCCTTCATAGTGTACGGGACGTGTAGGATCAAAATCATGCAGCCAAGCCGAAATAGCAGCAAAATTAGGTCCGTAACCACTTTCATTTCCCATGCTCCACATCACTACCGAAGGATGATTTTTATCGCGTTCCGCCATACGTACCGCACGATCCAGAAAAGCAGCGTGCCAATCGGATGTACTAGCCAATGTTCCACGTAATCCGTGCTCTTCTATATCCGCCTCATCCATCACATACAGTCCCAAGCTGTCGCACAGTTCATACCAACGGCTCACATTGGGATAGTGACTGGTACGGACTGCATTCACATTGGCTTGTTTCATCAGCAATATATCCTGCAACATCCTCTCCTCACTCATCACGCGTGCCGTATACGGATCGTGTTCATGACGGTTTACCCCACGAAAACGGACCGAATTACCGTTAACCAACATTTGTCCGTCCTTTATTTCAATACAACGAAAACCTACCGGCTGTTCCACTTGCTCTATGGTCTGTCCGTTTGCATTCTGTAAACGAAGTTCCAACTTATATAAATAAGGAGTTTCGGCTGTCCAACGTTGCGGAGATTTTATAACGGCGGACATACGTCCCATCTTACGTGGACCACGTTGCGGATACCATTCATTCATCCGTGCCGCCTTATGCTCCAAATCCAAGATATCTTCCACATTGCCAACCATATTCACTACTTCTCTTCCATCCGCATCCTTCAGCACCGCCTGCAACGTATAACCTTTACCGTCCATTCCCCGGTAAACGCTGAGCTGCGGATCAATCAGCAGTCGGAAATCTTGATAATTCCCCTGAACAGCAGGCAGAGTGCGCACTACATAGTCACGGATACGGATATCCGGAGTATGCACCAAATGAATACTGCGATGAACACCTCCAAAACGCCAAAAATCCTGATCTTCCAGATAAGATCCGTCACTATACCGATAAACTTCCAGAGCGATTTGGTTCTCTCCCGGTTTCAACCAGCGGGTGATATTGAACTCACTAGGTTCCATACTTCCCTGGCTATAACCTATACGTTCACCGTTTATCCACACATAAAAAGCACTCATCACTCCTTCAAAGCGAAGAAAAGTCTGCCCATTTGCCTTCCACCCGGCGGGCAGCGTGAAAGTACGCCGGTATTGCCCCACCGGATTACGTTCCTTGTAGGTGGTATACGAAGCTTTAGGCTCCCCCATCACCCGTGGAGGATCTATTTTAAACGGATATCCTGCCGATACATAAATAGGCGTTCCGTATCCGTTGATTTCCCAATTGGCAGGAACCGGAAAATCTTTCCAATCCTTGTCATTAAAGTCCGTGCGGTAAAAATCCGTTATCCGTTCGGAAGGCACAGGAGTCCACCGGAATTTCCACATCCCGTCCAGACTCATCGAACAATCCCCCTTCTGCTTGGCAAAAGGCACAAAAGCAGCCCTTGCCGGTTCCCTATTAATCTGTAATACATGATGATTCTCCCAATCATGTATTTGTTGGGCCTGTAAGGATACCGTCATCCATCCGCACAGTAACAATCCATATAATCTCATATTTTTGGTCTTTCTTTTCAAATGAAGACGGACGAAATATGATTTTGTACCATATAAATTGTAAAAAGAAAACCCTTCTCTCCGATATCATCATCGAAAAGAAGGGCAAACTTAACATGGACAAAACAATTATCTAGGATTTTGAACTATATTCGGATTAGCATCAATTTCTGTTTGTGGAATAGGAAGTGCCACCCTGGGATCTGAAGGAGCAATGACACGGGCATCTTCAGGCATAGTCAGATGCCAGCCTCCCGAACGGTCCACCGACTTGCCATTACGCATATAATCAAAGAAAGCATGACCTTCACCTACCAGTTCTTTACGTCTTTCTTTCAGAATGCGCTCCAGGCTGAGATCAGCAGATGTTACGGATTTCGCCGGATTGGCACGGGTAACTATCGCATTCAGATATGTCAATGCTTTTTCCGTATTGCCGATTTTAAAAGCAGCTTCCGCAGCATTCAAATAGACCTCGGATAAACGGAGAATACAAAGATCATTATCCTGTGGATTGACTGTAGAAACAGCATCGGTCACACTGCCCGATTTCCCCGGATATTTAATCAGATATTTCGGTTGACCTTTGGCAGCTACAGGCAATGTATCCGCAACGGCATTTTCCGGCAAATGAGGAAATACATGGCGCACATCTTCAGGGTCTTCATTCAGCAAATCCAAATAAGCCTTTGTCAGAATCAGGTTATTCCAATCTTTCACATTATCGGCATACACCATCGGCGCCCCTTCTCCTCCCGAACCGCCTGAAGGTTCAGACATCGTAAAATAGAATTCAAACAAAGACTCAGAGTTAAAGTCTTTTCCCCATACAGAAGGATATTCGTCATGAGTAAAAAGCCGGTAAATTCCCCCATTGTCATTGATTACTTCTTCTGCACATTTCAATGCATTTTCATTGTCATTCATATACAGATACACCCGGGAAAGCAAAGCTTTCACACTCCAATAATTCATATAGGCATCATGTTTTTCCTTTGTCAGTCCTCCCAACGCATCGTTCAAGTCCTTTAGCACCTGTTCGTAACATTGTGCCACTGTGTTACGTTCCGGAACATGATCCTCCAAGGTGGTCTGAATCTCAATAGGAACTCCTAAAGAAGCCCCATTATCCAAAGTATAAGGCATACCGAACAAACGGGTCAGATCAAATAAAGCCAGTCCTCTCATTGCCAGTGCCTCCGATTTAATCCGTGCCACTTCTTCCGGCTTGGCATTTCCCGCATTTCCGGCATCCAACTTTTCTATCAGACTGTTAGCCTGATGGATCACTTTATAGGGTTGGTTCCAGACAAGGGTTATATTAAAATTATCATCCGCCGTAACATCAAAGAAATAGTAAGGCGAAACCCTGCGGCCTGCTCCTTTATTAATACGTGCCTGCACATCTTCTCCACGACAATCAGCATAATAAAGATAATTATCACCATAATAACTATGTGCGGATGCTAATCGGTATATACCATTCAATGCCACCTGTGCATCATCTATATTTTTAATGGCATCATCACTGGGAACTGCCGTAGAAGGATCTGTATTCAGCCAATCAGCAGTACACGAAACAAACATCAATGATACAGCCGCAACAATCGATAAATATATTTTTTTCATTTCGTTCTAATTTAAAGGAGATTCATTAAAATGAGACTTCTATTCCAAAACTGTAAGTACGCATAGGAGGTGTTTCACAAAATACTTCACCGGAAACAGGTACTTCCGGATCATACTGGTCCCACTTTGCCCACGTCAACAAGTTACTGCCTGAGAAGTACAATCTTGCTTTACTGACACCCAGTTTGGTCAGCCACTGATCCGGCAATGTAAAGCCCAAAGTCAAGTTCTTTACACGTAAATGATCCGTGCTATGTACATAACGGGATGAATTCTGCGGTCCTGCCGCCTGGCCAAGTACAAATCGGGGTACATCCGTCACATCACCCGGCTTTTGCCAACGATCCAATTCATAAATGGGCAAGTTATAGTTCTGCTCTTTTGCACCGTCGGTTTCATTATAAGTTCCGGTTTTGTCAAAAGAATATCCTCCTAAAGAATAAGTCAATGTCAATGCCAGATCAAACCATTTGTAATTCACGATATTGGTAAAACCTCCTGAAATCTTCGGATCCACAGACTTATAAGGAATTGCCTGTGCTGCAGAAGCGTCAGTAGTCACTGTTCTGTCATAATTGCCATTTGCATCCTGTGTATTCATATAGTACAAAGCTTTTCCTGTCTGAGGATCAACCCCCGCATATTCTTTCACATAGAAGGTAGAATACGGCAACCCCACTTTATGGATAAACCAGCTTCCCTCGATAGACTGTTCCAATTTACCATCCAATGATACAATCTTATTTTTATTGTGGGTCATATTCAAAACAGAAGTCCAATTAAAGTTGTTACCGGCAAAGTTTATGGTACGCAGTTCCAGTTCCCAACCTCTATTATTCAGTTGTCCCAAGTTCCCCAAATAATTTTGGAAACCGGTAGTGCTACTGATAGGACGATTGTAAAGCAAATCTTTCGTATCGCGATTATAATATTCCAAGCTGACAAAAATACGATTGATAAACGCCAGGTCAAGTCCCAAATTCAAGTTATAGTTCTTTTCCCATTTAAGGTTCGGGTTCGGTAATGCCGATTCATAAGATCCACCACCTCCCATATAATTCTGCCCGTAGGAATAAAGTCCCATATATCCGTAAAGAGCACCCGGTTGATTACCATTCACACCATACGAGGCACGTATCTTTAAATCACTCAGCACGCTCTTTATAGATTGCATAAATTTTTCCGCACCTACATTCCACATACCGGATACAGACCAAAAATTTCCCCAACGGTTCTCGGGTGACAGGCGTGAACTGCCGTCACGACGGAAGCTACCGGCAATATAGTAACGGTCATCATAATCATAGTTGATACGGGATACATAAGAAATCATTCTTGAATCCTGAGTAGAAGACACAAAGCTGTTCAATGATGCTGCATTATCCGGTTCCACCAAATAATCTGAAGGAAGTTTGGATTTATCCCCCATTGCTTTGTCTGTCTGATAATTTTCAATTTCATAAGCTACCAACGCATCCACATGGTGTAATTGTGCTATAGTCGTATTATATCCCAATGAAGTGGAAGAAATCAATTTACTATATTCTATAAATCCCTTTGCCGTCTGTGCATCACTACCACTTTTAGCTCCGGCTCCACTCAACGGATTCCAATAACGGGAATCTTTCTGAATATTATAATCATAGCTAAGCGTTTCTTTCAATTTCAACCCTTTGATAATATCTATCGAAGCATAGCCTGTAGAAAACATACGTGTCATGCGGGTACGGTTATAATCTGTACGGATATCACGCAACGGATTCACATTGCTACTGGGATATGATCCTACATAATTCCCTTCAGCGTCACGTACCGGAAAAGACGGAGTGGTATTCAAAGCCACACAAAGGAAAGGATTAATAGATGATCCACGCTCCTCATTCATTTCCTGATTTAATTGAGAGAACATCACATTGGCGCCCACTTCCCCACGGGAACCTACCTTCTGGGTTACATTCAAACGAGCTGTATATCTGTCCAGATTAGAATTTTCCACCAAACCCTCCTGACGGTTAAAACCCAATGAAGAATAGAACGTAGTCTTGTCATTGCCTCCCGATACGGACGCTTCATAACTTTGATGATGTGCCGTACGCATCAATTCCTTTCTCCAGTCAGTATATCCCAGTTCCGGAATGGAGGCATAATCATTGATATGTAAATCGGCATACTCGGTGGGCGATGCCAATCCCGCCTCCGGATTCTTGGCTATTTCATCTTGTTGAAAGTTCATCAAACCTTCATAAATTAACTCTCTACGCTGCTCCCCATTCAACGTCGGACGGAATTCCACAGCAGCATTAGAAAAGCCTCCATCCATTTTTAATGTAGCCTTAGCACGTCCTTTTGTACCTTTTTTAGTGGTTATCAGAATCACACCGTTTGCCGCACGTGAACCATATAAAGAAGCCGCTGCCGCATCTTTTATGACTGTTATATTTTCAATATCCGAAGGGTTCAGCGTACTCATTATATTCGTTTTAGAATTATTCATGTAAGCGGCATCTGCCGAGCCACCACTCAAGCTTCCGGAAGTCACCGGTACTCCGTCAATGACAAACAAAGGTTCTTTCGATGCATTGAATGACCCCATACCGCGGATACGTATACTTTGATTAGCACCCGGCTGACCGGAATTTCCCGAAATGGATACGCCCGGAGTCATACCCTGCAACTTCTGTTCTACCGATACAACCGGAACGTTCTTCAATAAGTCCCCCCGTAATGTATTTGCCGAACCGGTAAATGAAGATTTGGAAAAATTACCATAGCCTGTCACCACAACCTCATCCAATCGTTGTGTATCCGGATGCAAAGATACATTCAGCACCCCATTGGCAGGTATCTTCGCCGTTAGTGTACTCATACCTAAAAACTCAATCACTAATGTTTTGTCTTTGTCGGGAACTTCCAGAGAGAAATTGCCATCTATATCTGTCACCACACCGATAGATGTACCGGGTATTTTGACAGTAGCTCCAATTAATGGTTCTTTATCCTCCGCTGAGAGAACGCGTCCTTTCACTGTTCTATTTTGAGCTTGCACGTACAAACCGAATAAACAAGCCAAAATAAAAAAAACATACCTAGATTTATTCATGATTTATATTTATATAATTATATAATAATTTATCATGTTCCGGTCAAAAGATATGCCAACAACAAGAAGCATCCGTCAAATCACTGTATATTAATTAAATAAGGAAACAGAACATCTGTAAAATTGTAGAATAAATCCACATGAATGTAGAATTTGTCCACACAAAAAAAGGGTGTGATACCACACCCTCTCATTTAATAATTATTTAAAATTAATTTTTAGTATATCCCGGATTCTGCTCCATATCAGGACTAAATGTAAACTGGTCTGTTGGAATCGGTAAAACACATTTATAATAATCCCAGTCTATTTCCTCCACGATACCCGGTAAATGATATCCTCCCTTACGAACAATGGTCTTTCCATTTCTCAACATATCAAAGAAACGATGCCCCTCACCTATCAATTCTTTACTTCTTTCTTCCAACACCCTATCCAATGTATATTCAGCCGCCGTTACTTCTTTTGCAGGATTAGCACGCTGCACAATTGCATTCAGATAATTCAAGCCCTTTACGGCAGATGCCCCACCTATTTTCACTCCGGCTTCCGCCGCATTCAAATAGACTTCAGACAAACGGAAAATAACATAATTATTTTCAAAAGATGGAGTCGTAGCATCTGTTCCTGGCCATTTCTTCAACCACCATACATCATTTTTATTATAAACATTCTTTTCCAGCAACAGACAGCGAATATCCTCCGGGTCACTCAATAACTCATCCACAAATTTCTGAGTGGCAAAAATCTCACGATACCCATTCCAATGCATCAGATATGCCAATGAACTTCGTCCTCCATTATCATCTGTACTATTAGCAATTTCAAATAATGATTCCGTACCAAACGTATTTTTCAAATCCCATGCCGGAACATATTCATCACGTGTATAAAGACGGTACATTCCATTTCCTTCCACTTCTTCAATCAAGTTGCTTGCCATTTGAAACGCTTTCTCGTTATCATCATGATACAGATAAATACGAGACAGCAATGCTCTTGCAGCATACGCATTCATCCGGCTGTTATTTTTAGAAGTACTCATTAAAGGTATAGCCTCCTCCAATGTACTGATTATGAACTCATAATCCTTTGCAACAGTGCTGCGTGGCGGATTTTCATCTAATGTAATTGCATGATCTACAATTGGAGCTCCCCAACCGGCCCCTTTATCCTTAGTATAAGGATAACCGAAACAACGGGTCAAGTCAAACTGGCAAAGTGCCATGATAGTCATCGCCTCACCTTTCAATTCCTTTAATCTTTGCTCTGAACCTTGCACTTTTCCATCATCAATCGCATTGATCACATTCCACGCATTACGGATAATATAAAAAGGACGTCCCCATAAATATCCGGCATTTAAGCTTGTAGAGCGATGATCATATAAGTAACACCGGTTACAAGTTCTCCCGCTATTATAAGAACTCTGCATATCATCCCCTTTCATATCCCCATAAAAAAACATGGTTCCGCCATAATAGCCATAGCTGGACATCAAATCATACAATCCATTCACAGCATTATCTATATCCTGCTCTGTACTCAGTGCCAAATCCGTAGAAACGCTATCACCAGGATGAGTGGTTAAAAAATCATCCCCGCACGATACGGCCAATAAAGAAATCAAGCCTAATATAATTATATTTTTTTTCATAAACAGTTCGGTGTTAATTGATTAGAATTTAAGTTCAAGTCCAAATGCGAATGTTTTAAGAGGAGGAGTAAAATAACTTACAATTCCATTCAACTCCGGATCATATTGATCGTATGCAGCCCACGTCAACAAGTTGGTACCCGAAAAATAAATACGGGCAGAATTAATACCTATGGTTCTCAACCAAGACTGAGGAGCAGAAACGCCAACAATCAAACTTTTCAAGCGCAAATGATCTGTGCTATGAACACCACGTGACGAGTTCCACCAGCCACCATACTCTTGTCCATACACATATCGGGGAACATCTGTTATATCTCCCGGCTGTTTCCAACGGCGGCGTAACTCTGTACTCTTATTGTATTGTGCCGTATAACCGTCATCCTGCAAAGCATACATGGCACCATCGTAAGAATATCCACCTAAATGAAACGACAAATTAAAAGATAAATCAATAAACTTATAATTAAACGTATTCATCAATCCACCGGTCAATTTAGGATATATATCTTTCAACTCCACACGGTCGGCATCATTGGGGTCATACACAATATTCCTGCTTCTATTGCCATTTTCGTCTTCTTTATTGTCATAATACATCGGGCGTCCGTCATTAGGATCCACTCCGGCATACTCTCTCAAATAAATTGTCGCATACGAACAACCTTCCTTTCTGATATAATTTCCATCTATAAATTCCGGAAGATCCGCCAGTTTTACAATCTTATTTTTATTATGTGACAAGTTTAAAGAAGTTGTCCAACTAAAATCTTTGGTTTGAATATTACTTGAACGTACCTCTATTTCAAAACCGGTATTCTTCATTTCGCCCACATTCGTAAGAATACTGCCAAAACCACTGATAGAATTCAATTGCTTACTCATCAATAAATCCTTAGTCGTTCTGGTATACCAATCGAAAGTCAAATTAACCCGTCTGAACAGACTTAAATCAACCCCCAGATTCAATGCATAGTTCTTTTCCCAAGTCAAATCAGGATTAGCAATAGCATCTTCCCACGGAGCAGGTTTTCCATTATAAAATGCTCCGGTAGTATAAGTTCCATGATAACCATAATAACCGGTCGGCAGATTACCGTTCACACCATACGATGCTCTTAATTTCATATCCGACACCACATTCTCCCACGGTTTCATGAAGTTTTCCTGAGAGAGTCTCCATGAAGCGGAAACAGCCCAAAAGTTCCCCCAACGGGTATCAGGTGCCAATCGGGAAGAGCCATCACGACGGAAACTGAAACCTGCATAATATTTATCATTATATCCATAATTCAAGCTTCCTACATACGACACCATAGCATCTTCCTGCCTCGTATTAGTAAGATCAGCAGGTTTGGCGCCATTATCCAACGACGGATTAAGTGTTTGCCCGTAAACCTGTTTCTCACCATACATATCCTCATAATCGTATTTCATAACCTCATACGCTAAGACCGCATTAATGTTATGTTTGCCAAACGTTTTATTATATGCCAGATTCGTTTGTGAAGTATAACTCATTCTCTCAATCATCATCATCTGTCCGGATCCCTGTGTAGCTTCCCCATCCTTACCGTCAGGCGAGTAAAAGAAAAAGTCTTTATTTAAAGAATAGTCTACTGTAAAGACAGTAGATAACTTCAACCCGTCCAAGATATGATAGGCAGCCTTGGCGGATGCCATTGTACGTGCCAGACGTGCATAATTTGAATCTACAGAATTCTCATACAGCGGGTTAATACCTCCATTATTCTGGAAACCCGTATGATAACTGCCATCCTCATTATAAATAGGTATGGAAGGGGTCAATTGATATTTTGAAGAATAAAGCGCACTGGCATAATACTGTCCCTCCGGCGTATGTTTATTACGAGTCCATGAAAAGGTAGCATTCATTCCATACTCAAATTTATTCCATTTACTGTTTGCATCAATACGACCGGTAAAACGTTCCATTCCTGAATTTATGCTTATACCTGTCTGATTGGTGTATCCTAACGTACCAATAAAATTCGATTTTTCATTACCTCCGCTTACAGACAAACTATAGTCCTGCTGATGTCCTTTTTTCAATAAAGCATCTTCCCAATCAGCATATCCGTTGGCCGGGCGTGCAGCATAATTGTCAATTTGTCCATCCGCATAAGCCTTTGCCTCGGCTTCCGAATCCCCCTGATTCAAACGATAATTAACAAATCCTTCATAAATCAACTCCCTACGCTCTTCACCCCCCATTATCGGACGATAATTGTAAGCAATATCCGTAATACCGTAAGTAGCCTGCATACTCACCCTCATTTTACCTTCCTTCCCTTTTTTAGTAGTAATAAGGATTACACCGTTAGATCCTTTTGCTCCATATAATGAAGCAGAAGCGGCATCTTTCAATACGGTTATACTTTCAATATCCGCAGGATTTAATGTCTCGATCAAACCAAGTCCTCCCGCACTGGCATTGGCACTTAGACCACTCATATCCCTAGACGCTACCGGCACGCCGTCCAATACATAAAGAGGTTCTGTAGAAGCATTCATAGAAGCAATTCCACGCACCCGCACTGTAGCTTTAGAACCCGGCTGGGAAGAACTGGCCACTGAACTTAACCCCGGAATATTAGCCTCCATCATCTGTGCTACAGACACAACAGGCAATGACTCCAATTTATCCGTATTCAAAACAGAAGCAGACCCAGTATAAGTAGCCTTCTTAAAATCACCATAACCGGTCACTACCACTTCATCCATCAACTGCGAATCCTCTTTCAGCATCACTCTTATTTGCCCGTTAGCAGGCACTTTCACCTCCGCCGATTTCATACCGATGTAACTGATTACGATAATATCACCCTGTTTAGCATCAAGAGCGAAATTACCTTCAATATCGGTAATCATACCGGTATTGGTTCCTTTGATGATTACGGACGCCCCGATTAAAGGCATTCCGTTAGCATCCTGCACATTACCTGAAACATGTTTTTTCTGCTGTACGCTTTCCACACGATCTGAAACCGGAGAAGATAGTGCATGGTTTTCCACTGCGAGCACGGAGCTCAATCCTGTAATAGACATTGCCGAATAGGCAACTACAAACAAACATCTGCATTTGTCTGTAATTCGAGAGTGTGTGTCTTTATTCCTCATAAAATTGAGTATATTTATAAATACCATATATGAGTTCAGCTTATTCATACCATATTCCAATCGTCATTCTGTCACTGAATAAGCCTAATCTTTCTCCGTATTATATTAAGGCTGTGACAAATATATAAATTAAAATCTATAAAAGAAACAAAATGAATATTTTTTTCTCCTCATATCGATAAATAAAAATACAACATTCATCCAAATAAAAAATGTGCCAAAAGTATTTACTACCTTTGGCACATACCCACCTGGCTGTTTGATATATCAATAAACCGCCGAAGCGATCACTTGTATAAACAAAATAAGGAACACCATTGCAATCGGATACACCGTAGCATATGCAACACTCGGAATATTACTATCTACCATGGAATCGGCTGCCGCAAGACCGGGCGTACTGGTCATACCACCGGTGATGGTGCCCAGCAAATCCAACAAACTGATTTTAAAGACCAACCTGCCAACCACAACGGCAACCAGCATAGGCACGACAGTAATGGTCGCCCCCACTCCGAACAATAACAATCCGCTCTCCTGAAAAGTAGCCACCAGATTCTTACCGGCAGAAGTTCCCACTTCGGCAAGGAAAGAAGCAGACCTAACTGGCGCAACAACTGATTGGCAGGACCGGACATAGACCACAATATGGGTCCTGTCTTTCCCACGGCACTCAGCAGCAATGCCACCATCAGCACTCCTCCGGTCAATCCGGGTGAAAAGGAAACACTGTCTGAAAATGAAATATTTATTTTGCCGAACAATACACCTAATACAATCCCCATAGCTATCGGGAAGAAATCAGTATCAGACAACTGTTTGGCATTATTCCCCAACAAACGGGCAACGCCTCTGAGTCCTTCCCGTTCACCGACCACCATCAGCTTATCACCGAATTTCAAGGCCAAATCCGGAGAAGGTGACAAGTCTATGCCGCTTCGACGGATACGGGTTACCGTACAACCAAAGTTACGTTGTAAATTCAGATCCCCCAATTGCTTGTTTATCATATCTTTCTTTGTCAGCAATAAAGATTCAATCTCCTGTGTCTGATCCAGAGGCAATTCACCTTCCTCCCGTTCTCCAACCAATACGGCAAACTGATTCAGCGCTTCCTCACTTCCCACCGCCTGCACATAGTCCCCTTCCAGCAACATGGTATTCGCTTTAGGCATCAATATAGAATCCCCATGCTTTACCCGTGAAATGACGGCCCCCGTCATGGCACGTGCATTTATTTGCGCCAAAGTACGTCCGAATACCGCTTGATTGGTCACTCTGAAAATGCAAGTTGTCAGTTCCGGAAAACTGCTGCGCCGTTCCAGTTCCAACCTGCGCGCTTCTTTATCCAGATCCACCCGCATAATCTTGGGTAACAGCTTCACAAACAAAATCACCCCTATCACTCCAAACGGGTAAGCAATACCGTATGCAATGGAAGCCAACGGTGAATTTGTACTGTCTATAGCTACCGCCAGACCGGGCGTACTGGTCAATGCCCCTGCTATCAATCCCACCACACTGGGCGTATCAATGTCAAAAGCATACTTCAGTCCTACCGCCGTCAGACAGGCAGAGCAAATAATAAGCATAGTGATAAGAATCAGTGTCTTTCCTTTACTTCTGAAAGAATCGAAAAATCCGGGACCGGCCTGAATACCGATGGTAAAGATAAAAAGCACCAGACCGAAGTTCCCCAATTCTTTAGGAATGATCACACCGAAATGTCCGAAAAGCAAGGCAATGAAGATAACGGCCGACACATCCAGCGACAAGCCCTTTATCTTAATCCTCCCTAGCATAAAGCCCAACGCTACAATAAGGAAGAGCGAGAAATAAGAAGAATGCAGTAAATCAATTAACATATTTTTAAGAGGTTAGTTTCAGAGCACAAAGATATGTAAAAATGCCAAATGCTGAAACTTTCCCCTTACTATTTGCAGAAACCATTCCTCCTATTGCACATCCAGCGCATCCAGTGCCAGCCCCTCCATATCCGGAGCGGAAAGCACCACCTTATAATAACCTGCATTGATATATGTACCCGTCGTTGTACTCAGCATACGCCACTTTCCGGGAGTTTCGGCAAAAGTCAGATGATCCTCCTTCAGTACCACCCCTTTGGAGTCGATGAACTGCATACGCACCTTCATAGGCTTCCCCGTAGCGTTCATGTATTTAAAACGAAGGGCATAGACCTGTGCCAGACCGGTAGAGATATTCCAGGTAATACTGCTTTTCTCACCTTTACCAAAGAAGACACCGGTTTGTTTCTTGACCTCTTTCTTTATAAACTTGCCTTTCAACATAGCGTCCTCGGCTTGATAAGTCACATTGGCACGGGCATTTTTATCTTCAGGCAATAATTCTTTGGGAGTCTTTTCCATCACATCCTTGTCTTGTGCAGCCCAGCTGAAACTTACATTCCGGTCATCAGCCCCTTGATTAGCAACAGGCTCCACAGAAGCGGCCGAAGCTATCGCAATGCCACAAATCAGAGCTTGCCCCGCTTTCACCTCCGGAAAATCAATCTTCAAGCCCCCACCTTTCACAACAGCATTCACCACCTTTTTGCAAGCGCCGTCATGCCCCGCTTCAGCCCATACATCCAAGTCATCCAGAAGCACTTTATCATTTACCGCTACATCAAAAATACGCAAGCCTTCACAATCCGTCTGTACGCCGCCTCCCGTACCATGCCAGGGCTCTGTAAAATAAAGTTCCACACGATACTCGCCATCCGGAACGGGAAAGCGGAAATTCAGTTTATGGCGTCCGAAACGGAAAGTCTGGAACAGCTCCCAATCCCTAGTGCCATGAATGGGATCATTCGTGGTACGCTGGCTCGCCTGATAAGGGCTCAATAACTGCACACTGTCCGACGGATGGATAAACGATTCCGCCCACGAATGAGAATAACGGCTGTTATCCTGCGCCCAGACCTGACCATACGTATCCGTATAAGCATCTCCCCCGCAATTCAAACGATAAAGATACGTATATCCCTCAGCTCCTTTCAACAAATCAGTTCCGTTCAACCGGTCGGCAGCAACAGGCACTATAACAGAGCCACGGTAAAGAGCCTCAAAATGAGGAGCTTTCTCCAAACCGTCCAGCACCAGCACATCTTCCGCTGCCGGTTTTCCTTTAAAGTATCCCACGGCACGAAGCACATTATAACGGATATCACGGTTCTCCCACATAAAATGAGTACCTACCCCATGATTCAGTTTCCGTCCCAAGTATTCAGCATCCACCGCATCATTGTACAGCAACACACTGTCACAATTGCTGTACGCCTCAATGGTAGCCCGTCTGCGGCCTGTTGCAAAACGGTCTTCCCACGTGTGGGATGCCAGATAGACCATCGGATCTTCGGAAGCCGGCACATAGTTGGCACGATACATATAATATACATCCAGCGGTTCTTCCCACGGAGTAACCAGTCCTTTATAATTAAACGGTCCCACCTTATCTATACGGCGATACGCTTCATCCGGCTGGCGGCGTCCCGGATTATCATGACTGCTGAATATCCATTGGAATTGTCCGCACACACTGTCCTTTGCCTGTTCCGCCAATCGGATCTTGGTTTCCATCAACCGGCACATACGTTCCTCGCTCCATACGCCGTTCGCATCAAAAGCTGCCGGTTCCGTATGCAGTCCGATGCTGCGCCATGCCCCATATTCACCATTCAACAACTGATTCTTCTGTGACAATTCACGGCCATACTTATTCACATCACCACCATAGGTTCCACTCCAGTTCTGAATAACATTCCAATCTGTTCCATCACCACCATTACACGTGGTAATCACACGCATGGTACGCGCCGTAGGATCCATTTCACGGATAATCTCACTACACTCCTCGGCAAACTCCTTAGGCAGCGTGCTTTCGTTCTGCAATCCCCACATCACCACACTGGGCGAGTTGCGGCGTTCCTTCACCCACTGGCGGAGCAGTTTCTTGAAATTCTCACGAAACTCCGGAGTGTCATACCACACGTGGGCCGAAAACTGAGTCCACCACAAGACCCCTTCCTTATCCCAATATTTCTGATAATCCAGGTGATGGGGCTGGTGAGCGTCACGGAAAGCGTTGAAGCCCGCCGCACGGATCTGTTTCACACGGGCTGCCACCTGCTCACGGCTGAAAGCATGACTTTGTCCGAACTGGTGTTCATATTCACATACCCCATTGATAAAGACAGGCTGTCCGTTCAAATAGAACCTCCGTCACCGTCCTTCCGTTTCACCGGCCAACTGACGGTACGGATACCAAAGGGCGTACTAATCTCATCCGTCGTACTCTTGCCACGCTTTATCATACTGGCCAGTTTATACAAATAAGGATTCTCCGTACTCCATAAGACAGGATTCTGCACCGGCGATTGTTGCTTCACCACCTTCCTTTCACCCGGCTGCAAAGTCACCTTCTCCGTCAGGCGGAACACCTGCTTGCCATCCGCATTACTGAATTTATTAACCACTTCCACCGTTTCGGCAGTCTTCCCGTAATTTTTCACCTCCGTTTCTACAAAGACAGTTCCCGCCTTATCATCATTCCAGATATGCACTCCGAAAGGCTCGATGCGTATTTCATCCGTAGCCTCCAGCACCACGGGACGGAAAATACCCAAAGGCTGGGAACCTTCACTGAATCCCCATTCCGAAGAACACCCACCGCATACCCAAGGCATATCGGCTATCATTTCAGGATGCTCCGCTTTCACCACCAGTCTGTTCTCTCCCGGCTTCAACGCCTCCGTCACATCCAGTGTCAACGTAGTACGCCCTACGGGATGACGGCCGAAATCCTTTCCATTCAATGTAACAGTGGCATACGTTCCCACTCCCTCAAAACGAAGGAAATAACGTTTTCCGAATGAAGAATCGGAAATTGGGAATTGAGAATTATCCAGCGTGAATATCTTTTCGTACATGGCAGTACCGTGAAGATTGCCATGAGTCAGTTGGCGGTAACCGTAATAATCGTCCCAGTTATGAGGGATATCCACCACTGTAGGGGCATTGTCCGCCTGCCCGTATGCACTTTTATCACAAAGCCATGTTTTCCATCCTTTATCCAGTTCCATCACCATCCGGCGGTTCTTCACCTCCCGTTCCGGGAAATGCACTTGCGAACGTCCCATCGGCTTGCTGGTAGCAATGGCTATACCACGTTGTTCCGCGTCATTCACGGCACAATAAAAATGATACACCACCCCATTGTGTTTCACCACATAACTTTTATGAGCGAACAATTCATCATAGTCTTTGGAAGGGATAATCAAATCCGCCCCTTTCCAATCGGTCCAGTGCACCAGGTCATAACTGGCAGCAAAGGTATTGAATGCCTTGTATTTGCGGCTCGGTTCAAAAGCCGAGAAGTAGAACATGACATACACGTCGCCCATTTTCTGGATATGCGCATCCCCCGTGATGGTTCCGTCCGCCTCGTGTGCAAAGACCGGATTGCCCGGATAGCGTTTCCACTTCTTCATATCCTTTGACAAGGCGATACCCACCCGTTCCGCTTTCAAATCCGTTTCCGGATGCCGTCCTGCCGCGTTATAGAACATGACGAAAGGAGCGCCCAGTGTTTTCTCCTTATCCCAATAGACCACACTTTTGTACTGGGTCAGCTTTTCCCACCATTGCGCGTCTTTATCATGGATACTCATCACAGGCTTGTCCTGTGCCTGCCACTCATGGGCGGAACCCAAAGGCCGGTCTGTCCAGGCCAAACCGATATACAGCGGCTTGTTCACCGATTCATATCCGGTCCCTTCCCCACCCAGATAAGTCATCCAATGCTTGCCTTTATACGTCTGCAGGGCATAGCTTCCTCCCCACTCCATATCCGGCAATGCAGGGAAACCACCACGCTGGTTGCAATCCCAGAATCCGTCACGATAAGACAAGACACGTCCCAATGTACGCCATTCCAACAGATTATCACTTTCGGCTATCCATGTCTCGTATCCACGCCCGTCCAGTCCGCTCTTACCATTATAAACCACGTAGGTCATATACCACTTATCCCCTTCGCGGAACACGGTAGGGCAGTCTATTTTATGCTTGTTGTCGGCAGGAGCTACAGCCAGCCCATATTTATAAGGAGTCTTGGCTTCCTCATAAATCTGCTCCATGCGCGATTGTGGAACTTCACGTTGGGCGTATGTTCCCAATGACAACAGTAAAAATGCCAATATCAATATCTTCTTCATAATTATCTTTTTTATCTATTGGCAAGACGGATAAAAGAAGAAAATGTACCCATTCAGAGAACTTTTATCTCATTCTCTATTCTTACCATCACATAGCAGGGGTCAGCTCAACATTCAATCCCAAAGCAGAAGCAATACGATAAAAGGTAGAAACCTTAGGCTCTGTTTTTCCTGTTTCCACACGGGAAATATAAGACTTATTAGTCCCTATCTTTTCGGCAAGTTCCGCCTGTGTCATATTTGCTTTCTTCCTTGCCTCTTCAATTATTTGCCCGGTAAAGAAAGCATTAGCCCTGTCTTCGGCAGCCTTACGCTCCGGAGTCCCTTCTTTGCCAAACACAGCATCCAACTGTGCATCGACATCAAACATCTTTAGTTCTTTTTCGCTCATAATATTCTTTCTTTAGTTTTAATGCTTTATCAATTTCTCTATCTGGTGTTTTCTGCGTCTTCTTTTGAAAGCCATTGAACAATATAACAATATGCCCTTCATCATAACAGAAGAAAATCCTATAGATATTACCTTGCCACTCTATTCTTAACTCATACAGACCCTCTTTAAGAAACTTCACATACTTTGCCGGTAGTCTATCTTGAGTCTTCAATAAGAGTAATCCATATAGGACTTTTTCTTGCGTACCTTTATCCAGAGTATCAAAAAAATCTTTATAGTAGTTTTCGTATGCTATTATCTTTCTGCTCATACGACAAAAATAGAAAAAGTTTATCAGTTAAGCAACTTTTCCTTATAAAAATCTTAGAACTATGTACAAAAATGGCGTAAAATTCTCAAGATATACTTGAAAATTTTACGCCATACTGCGATTCCGGCCTCTGGAACTACGGCTACTAATAGAACATCCAGTCCATCGTCTCCTCCGCACCGGCCAGTCCCGCATTACGCGGAGTCACCTGCGCGTCTGTAAATCCCAGCACCATCGTATATCCTTTCGGCAGCAACAAGGTATGCTTTCCAGCCTCAAAATGATAAGCGTGTACATTCGCCAGCGGCATCCCCGCTATACGTATGGCATTGGTCAGTTTCGGTTCCGCCTGACCGTAATCATTGGCAGAAGCGTCCGTTTCCAGTTTCGGGGCTTTCGCATACTTCTTCTGGTCATCACGGAAATAACCTACCAACAAATTCACCGGAGCAGCCGCTTCAAACTCTATTGTCGTACCTTCCTTGCGCTGTACATCCCCGTTCATTCTATAAGCAGTCAGCCCTTCCAGCTCGGCAGCCAGTGCATCCACCTTGCCCGGTACATTGGAGAACAGGCTTGCCCCCGTCGCCAGTTTCACCGGAGCCAGTCCGTTCAGAATCTTCACATTTGCGGCGGACAAAGGTTTTATCTCAGCTGCACTTTCCGTCACCTTACCTGCCGCCCTATCTTTCAGCAACTGCAAGTTCGCCTTGAAATTAGCCAGCTCATTTTCATAATGCACCAGCATCTCTTTCCAGGTCTTGTTCTTGCCACCGTCACCACCGATAGGAATACGGCGTTGCGCGGTCTGCATACTGTTGGCATAATAATAAGTACTATCCGTCAATGCCACCAGCTTGCGGTAATGCTCCAGACTTTGTTCCATCAATGGAATAGCGGCATCCAGTTCATTCAGATCCTTTCCCCACTGATAGTTCAAGACACGCTGAGCAGCTTTCACTTTCAGGTTAAAGGCATAAGCAAATTCACGATAGCAATGCATGTCATTCCGCAAACGTCCGAACTCCTCTTTATTACGAGTCACCGCTGCGGCAGCCTTGTCAATGGCCGCCACCGCCTTGTCACCGTGTTCCACCACCTGCGCCACAATATCCAGCGGCAATTCGCCCACATGCGGCTGTTTCTTCCATTCCTTCTCCACATATTCTATCAGCTTCTCGCCCTCCGGCCCGCAACTCTCATAAAATCCCGGATAGATGGTATATTTATAAGGATTCACCAACTGGCTCATAAACATACCCAGCAACAAAGTCTGCCGGTTCCCTTCCGTGATGCCGAAACGGCGGAGCAACTTCGGAGCAATCTCTCCACTCTGCTCGTATGCCTCCAGAATATCTCCGGCTTCGGCAGGAGTCGTACCATAAAAATCGCCCAACTGCTTGTCCCAATATTCCACTTCGGATGAACGGTCCCGATGACAGTTCCATGCATAGCGTCCCCACGTCTTGTACCATATCCAGTCACGGTCCAGCTGATACTCCCGTTTGCCATCCGCCAGTTTGTCCGCCGTGTACGGCCAGTCCCAATAAGAAGCCTGCGGATACAGATGCAGGGCATTGGCTCCATGTACATTGTGCATGGCATTCACCGCCTTCTGTACAAAGTCGGGAGATCCCCAACGCCACGGTTCCAAGTTTGCCAGAATATGCACATTACTGATATGAATACTTCCCAAGGCACTCAAGTCCGAGTGTATCTTGGACCAAGGACCGCGCGGTTCGTAAGTAGTCAGTGACTCACCATTGTATTTATGCATGGTATAGAGGTTCTTGTATAACGGCAATGCCGCATCCATCACCATCTTGCAGTCCGTATCATGCGCACGCAGCAAAATGGGCGGTTCGTCCGTACGCCCCAGTGCCTTCAGTCCGTCCTTCACTCCCGGAATAATGGTTTTGGTAAACCACTCCACATCATCCTCGTAGGTATCCATCGCTTCCCCCAAGCATACCAGCAGGCCTACATTGGGATATTTTTCTATAAACGCGGCCACCGACTTACGTGTATAATCACTGACCAGCGGAGTAATGGGACGGTTACGATCCTGTGTTTTCAACCCGTAATGCTCGGCAAAAGGCTTGCTCAACAATATATTATAAAACATCTGGATCACAAAGATACCTCTCTTGTCCGCTTCGGCAGTCAGGAACGAGAACATTTCCTCATTTTTCTTGAAAGTTTCCTCATCCACCTCTACGGCAAAAGGATACTCTTCCAGCTTCACCAAGGAAGCAAACGGATGCCCGTTCCACAGATACAAGGAGTTCATGCGGTTCTCCACCAGCATATCCAGATACTTTATCCATTGCTCCTTGTCATAAAACCAAGGGAAGCTCTCCGGCGTATAAGGATACTCATACACCCCTCTTCCGGGCAGGTATTCCATTTTCTGAATCCCTACACAACCTCCGCGAAGCACCATTTCCGGAGCATCCGTCAGTTGTGCCGGAAACTTCAAATCCTTGTATTGCCCTACATGATCTATCAATTCCCGACAGCCGTAAATCACACCGCTTCCGTCGTTTCCTGTCACTGTAGTCATGTTTCCACGGGTAGAAATGGTAAACCCCTCCTTTTTCAGTCCGGCTGTATCAGCAGCCTGTTCCAGACGGATGCATACCTCATCTTTATCCATACCGGCAGTATCCGACAACATAAAGACGAATACCCCGCATCTTCCAGCGCTTTCTTCAAATGTTCTCCTGCAAACAGCACCCGGTTCGACGCCTCCTGCGGCATCACAATATTCACATTGGGTTTCTCGCACCCCCATAACACGCACATACATGCGACAAGTGTTCCTAGCCTGATATTTTTCATTCTTTTCATATAAATTATTTACAGTTAGACGAAAAAAACAACAAGACGTACTCACAAGACCTCCGCCAATCGTCAAAAAGCGAAGAAAAAGCACAAGCTATCACAAAAAGAAAAAAAGCTGATGAACAAACGGGGGCAAACTCAATTTTTAAAAAGAAATGTATTGTGGAACAGAATTACCTAACATTAAAAACGGAAAAAACAATGAAAAAGAAATCTAACCTGACCTTATTTATGAAACAACTTATCCGGACGCTAAAAGAAGAAGAGCGTTTCAGTACCGCCCACATCTACCAAAGCACCCTGAATGCCTTCATGCTTTTCTGCAAGACCGATGCCATCCGGTTCAACCAGATGGAACGTTCACGCCTGAAACAATTTGAGAACCACCTGCGCAACAAGGGATGTACCTGGAACACTGTTTCCACTTATATGCGTACCTTGCGAAGCATCTACAACAAAGCCGTGGACGATGGTCTGGCGGAAGAAAAGCCCCGTCTTTTCCGTCACGTATATACCGGCGTAAAAGCCAATACCAAACGTGCCCTCGATGCCAAAGACATGAGCAAATTATTAAGCGCCTCCCTTCCACGCCCCCTGCCGCAAAGCATGAAAGAGAGCCGGGCATGGATTACCCTGATGTTCCTGTTACGCGGAATGCCCTTTGTGGATCTGGCACACCTGCGCAAAACAGACCTGCAAGATTCCGTTATCTCCTACCGCCGCCACAAAACAGGA
>ERZ791624.434-NODE-434-length-29240-cov-2.332465_pt1 | contig 29240 bp, 26 predicted proteins | sample MGYA00510058_ERZ791624 | MGnify/ENA primary metagenome ERZ791624 (study PRJEB30046, sample SAMN00715158) | human gut metagenome | study: EMG produced TPA metagenomics assembly of the A metagenome-wide association study of gut microbiota in type 2...
AAACCCGTGCGAGAGAGGAAATACGAAGTATTTGCGAGTGCGCACGGTTAAGAAAAATAAAGGAGAAACTTTCATGAATAAGGAATTGATTATCGTACTGGACTTTGGTGGTCAGTACAATCAGCTTATTGCACGAAGGGTCAGAGAATGTAATGTCTATGCAGAAGTACATCCGTACACTATGAGCATTGACGAGATCAAGAAGATGAACCCGAAAGGCATTATTTTCACCGGTGGACCGAATAGTGTATACAAAGCTGATTCACCAAGTTACAGCAAGGAAATTTTTGAACTGGGTATTCCAATCCTTGGAATCTGTTATGGTTCACAGTTGATGGCACATGTGCTCGGCGGTAAGGTAGCAACTGCTCCGGTCAGTGAATATGGCAGAACTGAGGTAACAGTGGATAAGAATTCCATTTTGTTTAAAGATGTAAATAAATCAACAATCTGCTGGATGAGTCATACCGACTATATCGCAGAAGCACCGGAAGGATTTGTATCAACTGCAACGACTCCAAACTGTCCATTTGCGGCAATGGAAAATGCAGAGAAGAACTTATATGCAACACAGTTCCATCCAGAGGTTATGCATACAGAAGAAGGAATGAAGATGCTTCGTGCATTTGTCATGGATGTATGTAAATGCTCCGGTGACTGGAAGATGGATTCTTTCGTTGAAGATACGATCAAGAGTCTGCGTGAGAAGATTGGAAATGGCAAAGTGCTCTGTGCATTATCCGGTGGTGTAGATTCATCGGTTGCAGCCGTTCTGTTATCCAAGGCAGTCGGCAAGCAGCTTACCTGTGTATTTGTCGATCAGGGACTTCTTCGTAAGAACGAGGGTGATGAAGTCGAAGCAGTATTTGGTCCGGATGGTCCATATGATCTGAACTTCATCCGTGTAAATGCGCAGGATCGTTTCTACCAGAAACTTGCAGGAGTTGTTGAACCGGAAGCAAAACGTAAGATCATCGGTGAAGAATTTATCCGTGTATTTGAGGAAGAAGCAAAGAAGATTGGCGCTGTCGACTTCTTGGTACAGGGAACAATTTACCCTGATGTGATCGAATCCGGTCTCGGAAAATCTGCAACGATCAAGAGTCACCACAACGTAGGCGGACTTCCGGATTATGTTGATTTCAAAGAAATTGTTGAACCGCTTCGTCTCCTGTTCAAGGACGAGGTTCGTAAAGCGGGTCGTGAGCTTGGTATTCCAGAGTATCTGGTAAGCCGTCAGCCATTCCCGGGTCCGGGTCTTGGAATCCGTATCGTTGGGGAAGTAACGGCTGAGAAGGTTAAGATTGTTCAGGATGCTGACTATATCTATCGTGATGAGATTGCAAAAGCAGGTCTTGATAAAGGACTTGGACAGTATTTTGCAGCGCTTACCAACATGCGTTCGGTTGGTGTTATGGTGATGAACGTACCTACGACTATGCAGTTGCACTTCGGGCCGTATGCACCAGTGATTTCATGACTGCTGACTGCGCGGATATTCCGTTTGAAGTATTGCAGAGAGTAATGACAAGAATTATTAATGAAGTGAAGGGTGTCAATCGAGTAATGTATGATCTGACGAGTAAGCCACCTGGAACGATTGAGTTTGAATAAAGAAAATTTTATACAGATTATTTTATATGGCAGGTAATCTTTCTGGTTGCCTGTCATTTTTGTATTATTTATTTTGCAGTAAACTTAAAAAGGAAATGTTGCCGCTTGGTATGGTAACATACAATTAAAAAAACGAATATATGTACGTGTTTGTGGTTGTTATAAAAATTTTATGAGAGTATAATTAAAGAAAATGCATTTGAAAATAGGAGGGGTGTATATGACTAAAGATAAACCGCAGGTTTTTATTGCATCTTCAGTAGAGGGATTAGACGTAGCCTATGCTGTCCAAGAGTTGTTAGAATATAATGCGGAATGTACTGTTTGGGATCAGGGGGTTTTTGAACCGTCCTCGTACACCTTGCCAGATTTAATTGAAAGGTTAAAAATTACCGATTATGGAATATTTGTTTTTTCAATAGATGATACCTTAAGAATTAGAGACGTGGAGGAGAAAAGTGTACGTGATAATGTAATATTGGAGTTGGGATTGTTTATGGGGGCGATAGGACAAAAAAATTGTTTTATTGTAATTCCTAGTTCTGGTGAGAGTATTCATCTCCCGACGGACTTGACGGGTATGACAATGTTAAAATACAATCCTAAAAGAAAAGATGGAAATTTGAACGCAGCGCTTGGACCGTCTGTAAACAAAATTCGAAATGCTATAAATAATAAACAGATTAAAAAAGTTGTTTCAAAAAATGTGATTGAACAAGTTGGTGCAATAGGACTTAGTGCATTCTATGCTTCAAGAGATGATTATGGTAAATACAGGGAGAATGCGTCATCAATAGACAAATACATAAATGGAGCAAAAGAAAGTATATGCATGGTAAGCATCACCTTGGCAACAGGTATACCGGTTGATGATATTTGCAAAGTTTTTGAAAAGAAGCTAAAACAGAACAAAAAATTTAAAATAACAGTATCATTGTTGAATCCATATAATGATGAACTATATAAATCAATAATGCCTTTGTTTAAACAACCTGCAAAAACATTACAGGATAATACAATTAGTGCAATAAAGACATTAGTAGAGTTTAGGGGTTCATTAAAATTAGATGAACAAGAGAGATTTCTTATCAAAGTTCATCAAACGTTACCTTTTGGAAGTGCGATAATATTGGATGGCGATGCTGAAAATGGGACGATTCAAATTGAAACCAAACCATATGAGGTGGGGATGAGAAAAAGTTTTGCATTTGAAATCGAAAATAATAATGGAATTTTCTATGAAACGCTTACACAAAGTTATTATAGATTAATTGATGATGGAATATCATGGAGTGAATTACCATTAAAGTGAATATGGGAGGTAAAACAGTAATGGTAGAACATAGTGGTGGCATATTGGCATATAAATATGTAGAAGGGAAATTGGAAGTTATGTTAGCTCATCCAGGTGGACCATTTTGGGCAAGAAAAGATGAGGCGGCATGGTCGATACCAAAAGGTTTACAGGAGACCGATGAATCCATTTTAGATACGGCTAAAAGAGAGTTTGAGGAAGAAACAGGATGCAAGATTCAAACGGATTTATTAGAACTTGGAACGATTAAGCAGCCAAGCAAAAAGCTTATTACTATTTTTGCTGTAGAAATGGAAATTGATGTTAATATGGTAAAAAGCAATTTGTTTGAAATGGAATGGCCTCCTAAGTCTGGTAATATTCAAAAATTTCCAGAAAATGATAAAGCGCAGTGGTTTACGATTGAAGAGGCTAGGAAGAAAATATTTAAAGGACAAAAGGGTTTTTTGGATAGGTTAGTGGATATTTTAAACTATCAAGAAAAAAAGGAGGAATATACACAGATGACGTTATTTGATTAGTCATATCATCATGGCAACACTTTGGCAACAGAAAATCAGTAAGCCAAAATAAAATGTGCAAATGAGATAAAATATCGGCAAATTTTAAATAAAACTTAAACAAAATAGCTTAAGCCGAGGTGACAACTTGCCGAGTTTGAATGATGTGAAAACAGCGGGAAGCCAGTATTTATGCGGCTTCCCGTTTTCTGTGCTTGCAAAATGCTTGCAGTTTCTTGATATAATTAAATAGTAGAATAAGGAATATATCTATAGAAATAAGGTCTTGAAGGTGAATGAAAAATCATTTTCGAGACTTTTTTATTAGTAGAAATAAATGAACGTAAAAAATATTTCAAATTAATACTTGACATAATAGGTATGGCGTGATATTTTATAACCACAAAGGCAGAATGTCATATATATTTCAATACTGATGATGAAATAAACTGTACAAGATGATGTAAAGGAGGTACAATGATAAAAGATTAATTTGTGTGATTTGAAACTATTAAAGGATAGATATTTAGTATGACTTGGAGGAAACAGGTATGACATTAGAAAATATAGCAAGTGTAACAGCAGGACAGATTATGACAAGGGTAACAGCTGATAAAGATGCTGGCAATCAGGTTGTAGAAAATGTGAAAGTATTAGTTCCTAAAGCGATTGTATCGGGTGTAATTGTAAAAGAGGATTTAGGCAATGCAGAACTTGGTAAGCAGATTGATGAAGAAAAATACACGCATGAAGGGGATGTGGTAATAAAGCTTTCAACACCATACGATGCAGCATATGTTAATAAAGAAAATGCAGGGATTGTCATTCCATCATTTTGTGTAGCAATTAGGATTACGAATACAGATAAGATGGATGCTAGGTATTTAACAGCTTTTCTTAACTCATCTTATGTAAGAGATGAGCTTACAGCAAAGGTTGTAGGCTCAGCAAGACCAATGATTAAGATTACTGATATTAGGGCATTGGAAGTACCTGAACTTAATATGAAGGATATGCAGGATATAGGAAAAGCATTTGTACTTAGTGGATTAAAGAAAGCTACTCTTCAGAAAATGATAGATAATGAAACAAAATTGATGGAAAATGTTGTATTAGCAAGCATAAAGGAGGGTATTGGCAATGAAGATTAAAAAGATGGAAAATCTGTGGGTTGCTGCAAATAAATTACGTGGAGCATTTGAGATTACAGAATTATATAAAGTAATGCTTTATGGATTGTTGTTTAAATATCTGGAGTTGAAGAAGGACATATTCAGTTCTTATGATGAAAAATTTTCTCTTGGATATTTATCGTTAACTTATGGAAAACTTGTAGATTCTAATGGGTTATTAGAATATGTAAGTGCGGTTGAAAAAGAGTTTAGAATCGAAGAGCGAGTGTTGAAAGAATCTCTTAATTCAGCGATTGAGAAAGCGGATTCTGAAAATGTAAGAATTGTTTTTGAAGAAGTTAATAGCGTAGATGTTGAAGATGAAATTGAAATCTATAATATTGCAAAAATAATATTGGATAGAATGATAACCAGCGGTGGAGGGCGAGCAAGCGGAGAGTATTGTAGCTCTGAATCATTACCTAAGATTGCAGCGGCCATTATTGAGGTAGAAGATGATATGTCAGTATATGATGCATGTTGCGGAACTGGTATTTTGGTAAATTCTGTAGCAAATGGTAAAGGAAGGGTTTTTGCTCAAGATATTAATGTTTCAATTATAGGCATTGCTGCTATTATGACGATTCTAAGTGGTAACAAAATTGGAGCCGTTAAATGTGCAGATTCCCTATATAATCCGATAGAGCAGAATGAAAAGTATGATAGAATTATACTTGAGCCCCCTTTTGGTGGAAGATATAGTAAAGAGTATATAAAGAATATACCATCTGATAATTGCATGTATGAACATACCAGCGATTCACGATATCTCTTTATCAGACATGCACTTGCTTCATTAAAGGATAATGGAATTGCTGCTATACTTGTTCCAATGGGAGCGTTGTTTAGTTCGGGCAGTACAGGTAGTATTAGACAAAAACTGGTAGATGATAATTATATTGAAGCTATTATTGAGTTTCCTAATGGTATGATGATGCCATATACAGTTATCCCTACTGCGTTGGTGATTCTTAGAAAAAACAAAATTAATGATGATATTGTAATGATAAATTCAAAGGATTTCTTTGAAAAAATACCAAGAGCAGTAACCATTTCAGATGAAAATGTTCAACGCATTAATGAAATATATCGAAATCGTGAAGTTATTGAGGGAGTATCAAATACTATCACGAAAGAAATCGCAGCAGAAAATGGATATAATTTATGTACAACGCAGTATGTTACACTTAAAGCAAGTGAAGGAATTGTTGTAGAAGATAACAGAAAGTTTATTGAAAACTATGAGGAACTACTACAGAGACTGAGAAATATTGATAAGGAGCTTGATGAAGTACGTAGTCGATTTGTAAAGGAGGCTTGATTATGAGTAATTTTCAATTCTTGGAATCACATTGGACAGACCTTGCCAAACTTGGCGATTTATCAGAAAAGTATGTATATTCTGATCCTAATACATCCATTATCAAGCAGGGAATGTTATCAGAAGTAATGGTAAAGTATATGCTTGCATATGACGGCATAGCAGAGCCGGCATATGATAATACGCATGCCAACAGAATCAGAATACTTAAGAATAATGATTTGTTACCAAGAGAGATTGATAACACTTTGTATATTCTTAGAAAAGCCAGAAATGATGCCGCTCATAATGCTGCTGATGAAGGTGAAAAAGCTCTTAATAATTTGCAGTTAATGTATGAATTATGTGTATGGTATATGCAGACATATGGTGATTATAATTATGAACCGACAGGGTATGTGCAACCAGTTGATATGACTGTAAGTTTAGCTGACCTTGAAAAAGAAAACGCAGAATTAGAAGAACGCAACCAACAATTATTGATTGAAATTGAGCAGATACAGAAAAATGGTGGAGCGGATATCAAACGTAGAACTGTAGCGTACCAGAAGGCAATTAATGTACATTTATCAGAAGCACAGACAAGAGAGCTTATTGATGAGCAGCTACGAAAGGTCGGATGGGAAGCTGATACAAGAGAACTTCGATATTCAAATGGTACAAGACCAACTAAGGGAAAGAATCTTGCTATTGCAGAATGGCCTACAGATTCAAAAACCGGTAATAATGGTTATGCAGATTACGCCTTGTTTATAGGTGAAAAGCTTGTAGGTATCATAGAGGCAAAGAAGAAGCATACAAATATTTCATCAGTATTAGATGGTCAGTGTAAGGACTATGCAAAGATGATTAAGTCAGAACATCAGAAGTATGTAATCAATAGATTTGGTGCATATATGGTTCCGTTTCTTTATGCCACCAATGGCAGACCATATATTAAGCAGTATGAACAGATGTCAGGAATATGGTGCTTGGATGTCAGAGAACCATTTAACGCACCAAAAGCGTTATCTGGATGGTCAACACCAGAAGGTATTGAGCAGGCACTGGAAAAAGATATTGTAGAGGCTGATAAGAAGTTAGCTGCTACAGGATATGAGGTATTGCAGGACCCTGATGGTTTAAATCTTCGTTATTATCAGATAGAAGCGATTCAGGCTGCCGAAAAAGCAATAGCAGAACATAAGCAGACAGCACTTCTTGCAATGGCTACGGGAACAGGTAAGACAAGGACTGTGCTTGGAATGATTTATAGATTCCTTGATGCTGGGAGATTTAAGAGAATCCTGTATCTTGTCGATAGAACATCACTCGGTGATCAGACTATGGATACATTCAAAGAGGTTAAGCTTAAAGAATTACTTACTTTGAATCAGATGTATGATGTGAAGTCTTTAGAAGATAAAGAATTTGAGAAGGACACCAGAGTGCATATTGCTACTGTTCAGAGCCTTGTGAAACGTATTATGTACAATGAGTCAGATAAGAGCCTTGGAGTATCAGATTATGACCTGGTCATCGTAGATGAAGCGCACAGGGGCTATATTCTGGACAAAGAAATGGGAGATGATGAGGTACTGTATCGTGACCAGAATGACTTCCGAAGTAAGTACAGGGCGGTAATTGATTATTTTGATGCAGTAAAAATTGCACTTACAGCAACGCCAGCTCTTCATACAACAGAGATATTTGGAAAGCCTGTATATTCATATGATTATCGTACAGCAGTCATCGATGGATTTCTGGTTGACCATGATGCACCGCATATTATCAAAACAAAGTTATCAGAAGAGGGAATCAGCTTTGAGAAAGGTTCAACAGTACCGATATATGATCCTGTTACAAATGAAATTACAAACAGTTCAGAATTGGAAGATGACCTGAAATTTGAAGTTGAAGATTTTAATAGGCGAGTGGTTGACAAAAGCTTTAATGAGACAGTCTTACAGGAAATTGCAAAGGATATTGATCCTAACGAAAAAGGGAAAACTCTTATCTTTGCAGTAGATGATGCTCATGCAGATATGATTACTCAGATATTAAAAGATTACTACACGAATCTTGGAATCTCTGAGGAAGCGGTAATGAAGATTACCGGATCAATTGAAAATGGTAATCCTGTAAAGATAAAGGAAGCCATTCGGAGATTTAAGAATGAAACATATCCTAATATCGTTGTTACAGTAGATTTATTGACAACAGGTATTGATGTAGAGGAGATAGAGAATCTTGTATTCATGAGAAGAATCCGTTCAAGAATCTTGTTTGAACAGATGCTTGGTAGAGCTACCAGATTATGTCCTGAAATAGGAAAGACACATTTTGAGATATATGATGCAGTAGGTGTCTATAATGCGTTAGAACCTGTTTCCAAATGAAACCAGTAGTAGCCAATCCAGCAACTACATTTGATGATTTAATTGATGGTATTGATTCATTAGATACCGACAGGGCAAGGAAAAACCAGATTGACCTTATCGTTGCCAAAATGCGTAGGAATAAATCACAGATGAGTGATAAGTACAGAGCACGATTTGAGCAGATAACTGGAGGTTTGACGCCAGAGAAATTTATAGAGAAAATTCATAGTATGCCGGTCGATAAGGCAATTGAAACTGTAAAGAATAACAGGCAGGCGTTTGAATATGTCAAGAGGATGCCAAAGGAAAGAGAAAAGTTCATAAGTGATGAGCCGGACGAGATTCGTAGTCATACCAGAGGATATGGTGATGCTACAAGGCCAGAGGACTATCTAAAAGAATTTAGAGATTTTATAGATAATAATATCAATGAGATAGCAGCTTTGAATATAGTTGCTACACGTCCAAAGGAATTAACAAGACAGTCACTAAAGGATTTGAAGATTATCCTTGATGGCAAGCATTTCAACGAGACTATGCTGCAGACTGCATGGAAAGAAATGACAAATGAAGATATTGCAGCGGATATCATAAGCTTTATTCGTCAGCGAAGCATTGGAGATGCTTTGATTAGTAAAGATGACCGTATACATAACGCCATTGTAAAGACAAAGGCTAATCATCCGGAGCTTAGCAAAATTCAGTTAGGATGGTTGGATAGGATTGAAGCCCAGCTTCTTAAGGAGGTAGTGCTCAACAGAGAGACTTTTGATTCGGATGCATTTAAGAACAAAGGTGGTTATAATGCGGTAAACAAGGCATTTGGGCAGAAATTAGATGAGTTTATTGATGAAATCAATGGATATATGTATTCAGCATAAATTACAAGGAGAGAATGATAGATGACAAATCAGGAAATAGTAGCAAAGTTGTGGAATCTCTGTAATGTTCTTAGAGATGATGGTATTACATATCACCAGTATGTTACAGAACTTACTTACATCTTGTTTTTGAAGATGGCAAAGGAAACAGAAACCGAGGATAAGATTCCAGAGAAATACCGCTGGGATAGATTAGCAGAAAAAGATGGACTTGCGTTGAAAAAATTCTACGAGGACTTGCTTCGTGAGCTGGGCGAAAAAGGTACAGGTCGTATTCAGGAAATTTATTCAGGGGCAAGAAGTAATATTGAAGAGCCAGCAAACTTAAAGAAAATCATTACAAACATCAATGACCTTGACTGGTATTCTGCAAAAGAAGAAGGACTTGGAAATCTGTACGAGGGATTATTAGAGAAAAATGCAAATGAGAAAAAGTCAGGAGCAGGTCAGTATTTTACTCCGAGAGTACTTATTGATGTAATGACAGAATTAATAGCACCTCAGCCCGGAGAAAGATGTAATGATCCTGCATGTGGTACATTTGGATTTATGATAGCGGCGGATGCGTATGTAAAGGCACATACAGATGACCTATTTTCTTTAACTTCAGAACAGCAGGCATTTCAGAAGAATGAGGCATTTACAGGGGCAGAACTTGTACATGAGACTCATAGGCTGGCTCTGATGAATGCAATGCTTCACGATATTGATGGTAAGATATATCTGTGTGATACGTTATCCAATCAGGGTAAGCAGATGAATGGATTTGATGTTGTTCTTACAAATCCTCCTTTTGGAACAAAAAAGGGAGGAGAGCGTGCAAACAGAGATGACTTTACATTCCAGACAAGCAATAAGCAGCTTAATTTCTTACAGCATATTTATCGGTCACTCAAAGCTGATGGCAAGGCAAGAGCTGCTGTAGTATTGCCGGATAATGTATTGTTTGCAGATGGAGAGGGCGAGAGAATACGAAAAGACCTTATGGATAAGTGTACTCTGCATACTGTGCTGAGACTTCCAACCGGAATATTTTATGCACAGGGTGTGAAGACAAATGTACTTTTCTTTACGAGAGGAACAACCGATAAGGATAACACTAAGGAAGTGTGGTTCTATGATTTAAGGACAAATATGCCTTCATTTGGCAAAACCAATCCATTAAAGGCAGAGCATTTCGATGGATTTAAGGTTGCATATACAGCAGAAGACAGGAAAAGTATATCGGATGAGAGATGGAATTGCTACACATATGATCAGATATCAGAGGAAGGGAAGAATCACAGCCTAGACCTCGGATTAATTAAAGATGATTCTGTACTTGATTATGATGACCTGCCAGATCCTATTGAATCTGGAGAAGAATGTATTGCTCAGCTTGAGGAAGCTGTTGATTTGCTTATGAGTGTGGTAAAAGAACTTAAGGCGTTGGAAGGAGCTGGGTAGTATGGCGAAGGCAAAGAGCAAGAAAATTACATTAGAAGAGGCACTGGTGCCGGTTGAGGAACAGCCTTATGAAGTGCCGGAGAATTGGTGCTGGATTAAGCTGGGAACTATTAGTAGTATTATTTCGAAAGGTACTACACCAAAAGGTGGTAAGACTGCATATGTTGATGAAGGTATTGATTTTCTGCGAGTAGAGAATATAAACGATGATGGAACAATTTGTCATGATGATATGATGCATGTTACAGAAGAAACACATACTGGTTTTCTTAAACGCTCAATTTTAGAGGAAAATGATATATTAGTTTCTATTGCTGGCACACTTGGGAAAACTGCAATTGTTAAAAATGACGATTTGCCGTTAAATACAAATCAAGCAGTTGCATTTGTTCGTCTGAGAGATAATGGTGAGATCTCTAGAGAATACATTCGATATGCTATTGATACACCTGTTATTCAGAATATACTGATGTCTAAGACTAAGGTTACGGCTATACCCAATTTAACACTGGAAATAATAAGTGAATGTTTGATTCCACTTCCCCCATTATCAGAGCAGCAACGAATTGTAGAGCAAATTGAGAGTTTATTTACAAAGTTGGATGAAGCAAAGGAGAAGGCTCTATCTGTAGTTGAATCGTTTGAGTCAAGAAAAAAAGCTATACTTAATAATGCTTTTAATGGTTTGTATAGCACTGATTGGAGAGAAAAGCATCATTGTACATTAGACGATTGGAAAGATAGAAAAATTAACGAAATATGTATTCCTAGAGCTGGTTTTGCATTTAACAGTAAAAAATTTACAGAGAGTGGAATACAAATTATCAGAATGGGAAATTTGTATGCGGGTAAGTTGAATTTATCAAGGTCACCAGTGTTTTATGATATATCTGATGTGGATGATAACATTATTAAGCGTTCTATGGTTCACGATGGCGATATTTTATTGACATTAACTGGAACAAAGTATAAGCGGGATTATGGATATGCTGTATGTATCGAAGGTGAACATGAATTGTTGGTTAACCAGCGAATATTGTGTTTAACGCCAACGGAAAAAATAGATAAAGAATATTTGCTTTACTATTTAAGATCTGAGATATTTAGAGATATTTTTTTCAGCAACGAAACGGGTGGAGTTAATCAAGGGAATGTTAGCTCAAAATTTGTTGAGAATATTGAAATTAAATTGCCATCAATTGAAGAACAAAAAGAGATTTCAAAAATTTTAAAAAATATATTGACTAAAGAAGAACAAGCTAAAGAATTGGAGGAATTTGTTATAGAGCAAATTGAACTTATGAAAAAATCAATTCTTGCCAAGGCATTTCGAGGTGAACTTGGAACAAATATTGCAACTGAAGAAAGTGCAATAGAACTATTAAAGAGCATTTTGTAAATGAGAAAGGAGGTAAGCCATGAGTGAGACAGAAGTTTTTACTATAAGTATTCCAACAGATGAGGACGGACAAGTGTTATTGAAATGTCCTGTTTGTAATGTTCTTTTTAAAGTGGATGGTACAGTGTTTGGGGATGATAGTGTTTTTGAAATACATTGTCCTTCTTGTGGAATTGTAAGTGATAGTTATATAACAGACGATGTTCTTGAACTTGGGATGCAGATGGCAGAAAACTATGCTAATGATTTGATTGAGAAGGAATTAAAAAAACTTGAAAAGTCTACAAAGAATAGTTTTTTGAAGTTCTCATATAAGTCAAATTATAAGAGACATAGTGAGCAACCAATTAAGTTGTCAGTTGAGAATATGACATTTGTTGAATATCCATGTTGCAAAAGGCCATCTAAGATAAAACCATTATTAAGATTATGTGGAAGCTATTGTCCATATTGTGGGGAGAAGTATTATGGAATTGAATAAAATTGAACTAAAAAAGATATCTCATGATTTTAATATTGTATCAAGTAGAATTATGCGTGCAAAATTTGATGATTATAATCTGGTGTTGAGAAAATTCCTGACATTCATTGATGGAAATGAAATTATTCGTACTTTCGTTATGACAGGTGATATAAGTGGATTTGATGCAGCAACTGAATATCAGCAGGTTACTGGAAGCTATGGAGAGTTAGTTTTTGATTTTGGACCAACAACAGAGGAAGAAACATACCAAATATATGCAATATTAAAACATATCTCTGAAAATAATTTGGATGTATCAATAGGGATGAGATCTCAATATGCAGGTATCGGAAACAAACGTAATGATGTGATTAAGGAATTTAATGATAGAGTTGTGTTAGTCCTAATTCAGAGTATAGAAGGACATCTTACAAAAATTGGATATGAAATGGGGATGGATGAAAAAATGTATTGGAATGTAAGTGGAGGACAGGTTAATGTTGCGGGTGATAACGCAACGATTAATGCAACTCAGAATAACGGGATTCAATCAGATGAATTAGATAAAATAGTAAAAGCAATTATGGATAATGTGTCTTCGGTCAATAAAGAAGATGCTGAAACAATTGTGGATTCAGTTAATATGATAAAAGATGAATTGTTAAAACTAGAACCGAAGAGAACTATCATTTCTAGTGGCATTAAATTATTGGCACCATTGGTTTCGATTGTGAATGGGATTCCAGCATTAGCCACAAATATGCAAAAATTTATTGATTTTGCAACTCAATTTCTGAGTAGAATATAATGGTATAAAAAAGGAAGTCCGAATAACTGAAGCGATTTAGTATTCGGACTTCCTTTGAAAGATTGTGTTCATCTGTAAATTTTCAAAGGATGAAGGCTTGAAAAAGTAGAATTGTATATCCGAAGATGATGAGTATACATTTCTTTATTATGCTGCGATTATTAACACTATTATCAATGCAACAAACAGCAGAAGAAAGATTTGAACTGCCTTGTTTGTTACAACACGTAGAAGAATTTCCTTTTTATAATTTCGTTCGCAATCTTCAAATAGGGCAATGCATATTTCTAGCCTTTGGGATATTTCTGCGAAGTCTTCAGGGGAATTTCTAATCATGTATTTGCCGTCAGTAACAATATCGTTTATTTCTATTAGGATTTTGTTAAGTCTGAATTTATATTGCCAAGGTTCGTAGGTGATGAAAAAGGAAGAAAGCTCACTCCAATAATTGTTGAGAATATCGACCAAGTTGCTTTCACCAGCGATGTTACCGGCATTATCAATCGCTTTAACTTTGTTAGCACGTTTTTTGCCTTTTGTTTTTTGGAAGTGTTCATAGGCGGAGTATGTAGCAGTAATTCCATATATGGAAGTGAACATTGCTTTTACATGGTTAAACTGATTCCTGAATTCTGCTTCAATCAGGAATACATAAGAAACAAAAATACCAGAAACAATTCCGCCAATGATACCAATTAGTAGATTAAAATCAATAGAATATATTGTTTTCCACATAGATGCCTCCGGTTTTAAACATATTCTTCTATTGGAACATTAAATATTCGCAGCGTATCCTCAATTTCAGCCTTGTACATTTCCTCGTCATACATAGATGATTTCTTTTCTTCTAAGTGGCGTATATGTGTTTTGAACAGTGTTATAAGCTGAATGTTATTGGAATATAGTAGTATATTCATATTGCCATTAACAGGAATTGGCGATTCGTGTATTTCAATTCCTATCTCTTTCATGTCATACCAGCATTGTCTAAATTCCATATATAGTTTCTTGATTTCATCTGAACTGTTCATAATGTAATCTAATTCAATATAAAAAGTGGCACTTTGTTTGCTCATAATTTCATCAACGGATATAGTGAATCTGATTCCGGCATCTTCCAACGCAAGCAAGCTGCGATAAAATTCTGAAAAACGAGTAATTGGGTGCCTGTCAGAAGATAGCAGAGAAGAGGCATCTTCATTAAACTTTTGCACTAGTGCAAAATTGTTGGTAATCTCTTCGGCAAAATTATATGGATATCTTGCCTTCCAACGGATATAATCGTTTTTCTTATCCGCAATGGTACTATTTGAGTCATTGATATCCGGTTGTAATTCGTCTCTTTTTTTAACCCATGCTGAAAGTCCCTCAATAATCCAGTTAGCACTCGAATATTCTCCCTTTGAAAAGGCTAATTGATAATTCTCACCAACTTTTTCAAAATGCAATCCATAGATATCTTCTAATTCAAAAAGTACATGCATTACACTTGTGGGATCATCGAAATCTGGTTCAGCAAGCGTAGAAGGATTTATGTCCAGTGCATCAGCAATCTCAAACAGTTTTCCATCCTTTGGTTTTCTTACATCATTTTCATATTGACGTATGCGGTCTCCGGTCAATTTGACCATGGAGCCAAGTTGTGCCTGTGTCAGACCTTTTAGTGTTCGATATTTTCTTATTTTATCTCCAAGAGTCATATAAAAATCTCCTTTACGATAAGTGATTTATTGCTTAATAGCATTATTGTACCACGAACAAATAAAAAAGTGAACAGAAAAGTTAATATCAAATAAAATAAAAGTACAAAAAAGTACTTGACGAAACAAAAAAGATATTATACTACAATTGCATAAGTACAAATATGTACGCATTAAATAATCGCAAATGTTTTCATAAGACATTGAATTGAAAAAAGGGGGAATCAGCCTATGAATAAAAAGATGTATGTAGACGTTACAGAAGTCTGTGATGATTGGGGCGTCAGCCGAGCACAAGGCTATAAGATTATTAAGCAACTCAATGATCGCATGCTTGCTATCAATCCGAATCTTATCGTTTTGTCCGGCAAGGCAAACCGAAAGTTCTATGAGGAGAACTGTTATGGCATGGTAAAACAAGCATAAAAAAGACCTTTCTCCGGTAAGAGAAAGGTCAATAACACATTAGAAGCTGTGATGTATCGCTTACACATTTACCATAGCACAGCTTCTTGACGTACACAACAAAAGAGAGGAGGCGATTGATTATGCCAGTATTTAAGAACAAGACGCAGGGTCAGTATGTGAATGTTTACAAGGATATATTGAAAAATCATTCATTGAGCCTGCGTGACAGGGGAATGGTTGTTACACTGCTTTCTCTGCCGGATAATTGGGAGTTTACCATATCGGGATTAAGTAAGATTATTCCCGATGGAAAAAGCTCCATACGAGCCAGTCTGACACATTTAGAGGAACTTGGATATATTTCAAGAACTCAGGAGAGAGCAGAGTGTGGCAAATTTGGAAGGATAGCGATAGAGATTCACGAAACGCCAATTGCGCCGTTGTCTGATTTTCGGAAAACGGAGAAGCCGAAAGCCGATAACCCGGTGGCGGGAAAGCCGACATCCGAAAAGCACACACAATATATTAATAATCAATTAAATAATAACCAAGTGAAGAATCATCCATCTATCAATCGTTCAGATGAGAGCGAAGGAGAGAAGGACACAGAACAACTTAGAAAGTCTGTAGCTGAGAATATCAAGTTGAAACAGTTTTATGAGGTGGCAGAAGGAAATGCCAGCGAACAGGAAATGATACGGGAGATATACGATACCATCTGTGACGTGGTGTGCTTTCAAAGAAAGCAGATAACGATTAAGGGTACGAGTTATCCCTGGAAGGTTGTAAAAAGCCAGTTCCTGAAGCTGAAACCGGTTCATATTGCGAATCTGTTGGAGCGATTGGTGGATAACAGTTTGGAAATCAAAAATATGGAATCTTACCTGATATCGACGCTATATGCGGAGAGTCTGTCAGGCACATTAAAGGAGCAGGCAGATTTGTATGATGATTATCTGCGACACCTGCGTGGGAATCCATATCAGAATATACAATAAGGAGGTGCTGGTTATGTCAGCAAGTAAAGATACGAAAAGAGGTACTTGGAAAGTTTATATCAGACATAAAGACTGGCAGGGCGTCGGTCAGGTTCATACGAAACGAGGCTTTGCCACTAAGAGAGAGGCACTTGAGTATGAACGTGAATTCCTGCTAAAGAAATCAAAAGATGTCAACATGGGATTTCCACAGTTCGTGGAGGTCTATATGGAGGATATGAAGCCGAGGTTGAAATTGAACACATTTTTAACCAAGAAGCATATTATGGAAACGAAGATTATTCCCTATTTTGAGAAGAAGAGTCTTGCGGGGATTACGGCAACGGATGTTATTCAGTGGCAGAATCAGTTGCTTAGCATGAGAGATGAAAATGGAATGCCATATGCACAGACTTATCTTCGCACCATTCAGAACCAGCTTAGTGCGATTTTCAACCACGCCTGCCGTTTTTATGGATTGACCGCTAATCCATCGAAGCAGGCGGGAAAGATGGGAAAGGCAAAAGGAAAGGAAATGCTTTTCTGGACGAAAGAGGAATATTTGCAATTTTCAGAGGTGATGAAAGATAAGCCAGTTTCCTATTATGCGTTTGAAGTTCTTTACTGGACAGGAATTCGTGAAGGTGAACTTCTTGCATTGGAAAGGGGCGATTTCAACATTACGGACAGGAAATTGACCATTAATAAATCTTACCAGCATTTGCAGGGTGAGGATTATATTACCAGTCCCAAAACGGAAAAGAGCAATCGTGTAATCGAGTTGCCGGAGTTTCTCTGTCGGGAGATGGAAGATTATTTTGGAATGCTATATAAATGTGATGAGCATACAAGGTTATTCACATTTTCCAAAAGTTATCTGCACCATGAGATGGACAGAGGAGCAAAGGCTGCAGGTGTGAAAAGAATCAGAATTCATGATCTAAGACATTCGCATGTAGCACATTGTATTGAGCTTGGTTTTTCTCCGGTAGCTATTGCAGAGAGGATGGGACATGAGGGAATCAATATCACATTTAATTATGCTCATCTTTATCCGTCCAAACAGAAAGCACTTGCAGATAAGCTGAATGAGGACAGGGGAGATGTAGATGCAACGGAGAAAAAGGAGGCGTAGTAAATATTATGGCGAAGATATACAGACGGGATAACCTTGTATCGGGTGTGACATCAAAGAAAAAGAATGAAAAGAAACGGAAAAGGAGCGTGATTGTGAATTTTCGGGTGACACCAGAGGAAAAGCAACTTATTGATGAAAGAATTGCCTTATCTGGACTTCCGAGGGCAGAATTTTTCATCCAGAGTTGTATGTATCAGAAAGTAATAACATTTGGAAATGTGAAAACTTTTGATGGGATAAAAAAGAAACTGTTAGTGATTGATGAACATTTGCAGGCAGTAGAAAAATCGGAGGAGTTGGATTTGAAAATATTAGAATCCCTTCGGATGATATTGGAAATGTTTGCAGGATTAGAAAGAAAGGATGAAGTTAATGAGTAGATCAACAAAAAGTTATGAAGAGCGTTTGCTTGAAATGGAACGAAGAGAGCAGAAAAGTCTTGAAAAAGCAAAGAAGTATGCAGCACAAAAACGGGAATTACAGAAACGACAGAAAGCCGAAGAGAGTAGAAAGCGTACACACAGACTTTGCGTGATTGGTGGTGCGGTGGAATCGGTGCTGGGCTATCCGATTGAGGAAGAAGATATTCCGAAGCTGATAGGTTTTCTAAAACGATAGGAAGCAAATGGAAGATATTTTTCTAAGGCAATGCAGAAGGAGCAGATACCGGAAACGGAGGAAGTGTAATGGCAGAGGGGTTAGATTTTCTAATCCCTTCATTGCTCTTTATGAAGAGCGCATTTATAGACAACCAGAGGTCGTCTAATAAGTTTGCCGCAAGCGGCAACCGGTCTGCGCTTCGCTTGCCGGGCTCGTTCCGTCGGCGGGGCTTTCAGCCGGACCACTTCATGGAGACCAGCCTGTGAGGCTGGACGCACTCTCCGAGGGGCACTTCGTGCAGACCTGCTCATGTCGCAGGAGGCACTCTTACGCAGAGGGCGTTCCTGCAAATACTGTATTTGCAGGAAATTAATGCCGGATACGGCAGAAAGGGGGAAGGTGAGTTGGCGATATTTCATTTTACAGTAAAGATTGTCGGACGGAGCAAAGGGAGATCTATCATAGCTGCATCTGCATATCTGAATGGTGATGTGATGAAGAATGAGGAAACTGGTAAGGTAAGTTATTACACTTCGAAAAAGGAAGTTGTGTATACTTCGCTTATGATGTGTGAAAATGCACCACCGGAATGGACAAATGTGCCAGATGAAAATATCAAGCGATTTCAAAAATCCATCCTTTATCAAAGAGCTGAGGATAAAGAAGCGGCTCTGGAAAAGTTCAAAATTATGTTTCGGAAACAGCGTTTATGGAATGAGGTCTTGAAAGTAGAAAAAGGTGCAAACGCACAGTTTGGCAGGTCGTTTGAATTTTCGCTTCCGAAGGAGTGGAGCAGAATGGAACAGATTGAATATGCAACAGATTTTATACAGAGAAACTTTGTAGCAAAAGGAATGTGTGCTGATTGGAGCATTCACGATAAAGGGGATGGTAATCCTCATGTTCATTTATTGGTTACCATGCGTCCGTTTAAGAAAAATCATACTTGGGGAAATAAAGAGATCAAAGACTGGGCATTTGTCAGGGATGAGGCTGGAAATATTGTTATAGATGAAACTCATCCGAATTGGTGGCAGGATAAAAAGACTCCTGAGAGACATGGTATCCGCATTCCGGTATTGGATGCAGATGGAAATCAGAAATTAGATTCTCGTAACCGTAAACAATGGAAACGTGGGGTTACCGATGCAACAGGATGGAATAATCCGAAAAACTGTGGGTTGTGGCGAAGTGAGTGGGCAAAGGAATGTAATCTGCATTTAAAGAAGGAACAGCAGATTGACCATCGATCTTATGAGCGGCAAGGAAAGATTGAAATACCGACGATTCATGAGGGAGCAGATGCAAGAAAGATTGAAGAAAAATATCAGTCGGGACAGGCTGTATCTGCTTCTTGGAAAGTAGAGGAAAATCGGATTATAAAGAAGCAGAATAAAATATTGAAAAAGTTGCAGGAAGTGTTTGGACAGGTTGGAATTTTATTAAAGCAATGGAAGGAGCGATTGAATGACATTAGAAGAAAGCAGAGAAGTTATTCCCCTGATGGAGAATATGATAAACCAGATCGAGGACCAACAGGAACTTATGGCAGAGATGTACCAGGAGATGGAGCAGCGGGACGGACAACTCAATTTGTTTCAGGAGCAGAATCAAAGATTGCAGGAATTAAACAACGAGTTGCAAAAGCAGCTTCAAATCTTGCCAAGTATAGAGGAACTGTTGGAACTATTGGAGAAGAAGGATGGAGAAGTTCAGACATTGAAAGAGGAAAATCGGATGCTGAAAGACGAAAATCAGCAATGGAAAGAATTAGCGGAGAAGTTGAACGACGAGAACCGGTTATTGCAGAGACAGAACGAGGAATTGCTGAACTGCAGGACCGACTAGAGAAAGCGAGGAATGTAGATGAACGATTTAAGAAGCTCAAAGCAAGACGAGCGGATGGAGGAAATGCAGGAAATGTTGGAGAGCATGGAGAAGGAACTGACACAGAAAGATTCCATTATCCGGCAGAAGGACAGCGAAATACGAACACTGCAAGTGCAACTGAACGAATCGCTGAACTTATGCGAGAAGCTGAACAGCGAGAACAAAGCCGAGAACGTACAAGTCTTAAAGAACGAATTGAAGCAAACAAAAGAATTGTTGCAGAGCGAGAAAGAGAAAAAGAAAAGAGCCGACAGCACAATAGAGGAATGTCAAGATAAACTACGCCAGGCTGAACGTGAAAAGGAATATGCACTCAGTCATCAGCAGAAAGTGGAGATACCGGTTGAAAAGCCGGTACTCTACGAAAGGTGTCGGAACTGCGACCGCAGAGCATACCAGCAGGCAAAAGAACGGTATGAGCATCAAAGGAATGGATTGGAAAAGAAGCATAAGGCAAAGACTGTTGGATTTGATGCGATGATTATAGTTTTATGGTGGTATGCAATCGTGACAACAGTATTTGCTGCAATGAGATCTGGGATATTTTTAGGCGATTTTACAGCATTTTTCGAGGCACTATGGAATGGTATTCGTCAGTCTTGCAAATGGATTGTCGGTGTTGCAAAGGCGTTGGCACAGGTGGGAGATAGAATACCGAATGAGATGATAGCGATTATAGTGCATTGGTTATTGTTTATTATAGTAATTGCTGAAGTTGCGGGTGTTGTAGGGGTACTGATAGTGATTGCGGAAAAGAAAATTACGAAGGTATATCGGGAGAATTGTTGTGATGTGATTAGCATTGGAATAGCAGTAATAAGTTTAGCTGTGGCTGTGTATTTTGGAGATTGGATAAAGGTCTTAGTAAATCTGAATCTTGTTGCTTTATTGTTATTAGTTCAGGCAGTATATGTTGGAATCAGATCGTATGTGAAAGGTTGTAAAAGAGCTAGAGGCTATTATTGATGTTAAGGTGTGAGAAATATCGCAGAAAGGTGGATAAAAGTTATGGGAAAATTGGAGAAAGTTATTGTAGAGAATGGAATTACTTATGTGTTAGGTGAAGATGATATTTATTATCCGGATTTACAATTGCCTAGGGGAACAAATTATAATATCGGAAAGTTTGGACATATGAGATGTGAGTATCTGAAAGAGTTCAGACATAGATATTATATGGAGCTGTTGCTTGAAGGAAAGTTGAATGAATATCTGCATGATATTGATGAGGAATGCCATGAGATGCTGGACAGGATTGTGGAAAAGATGAAGGAGAAACAAGGTGTGACAGAGAAATTGAAAGCGAAGAATCAGATGATGTGGGCGGGGAAGATGAATAATATTATTGCTTGTGCGGAGGCGGTTGTGGTGAGAGAGGTGGTGTATGTTTAGAGAATGTGCAGAATAGTGAATTGTATAAAATATGGTTTGCGTATTATATCAAAAAGTAGTGGCTTTTTCAAGCGGAAATTGATATAATTATTTTGGTTTATTATACAGAAAAGGATGTATGGTTATGTATAAACATGTAGATTATTACAAAACATATGGTAGAATAATGCAATTTAATAAAAATAAAAAGGAGCCAATCCATAGATGGTATCCATTTGTGGAGGGATATTCAAGGGAGTTTATTGAGTCTATTTTAAAAGAAATGAAAAAAAAAGAATTAGTCTGTCTGGAACCTTTTTCAGGGAGTGGGACAACTGCGCTTGAATTGCAAAATAATAATATACCATGTTATGCATTTGAAGTAAATCCTTTGATGTATTTAATTGCGCGTGTAAAGTTGGAAAATAATTATGATGTAAACAGAATAATATTTTGGCATGACTATATAAAAAATAGTAGAGATAATATGCAAGTTGTGTTACAAACAGCATTTTCAACACTTTATGAAGACGAGAATAAAAAAAAGTGGAATTATAATACCGAAGTAGGTATAGCTATACAAAAATTAAAAAACTCTATATCTAATATTGATGAGGATATATATAAAGACTTATTTACGGTGGCATTAGCTTCTATACTATTAGAAGTTAGCAATTTATATAGAAATGGGAAATGTCTTTCTTATAAAAAGAATTGGAAAGAACGAAGTATATCACAGGATGATGTATTTAGAAGATTTGATGAAAAAATAGAAGAACAAATTATAAGTGATATTAGGGATTCAATGAATAGAAAAACTACTCAGAATAATAAACAGCATCTGTATAATATGGATTCTAGGGTTGGAATAGAAAATGAAGTGCAGGATAATACTATAGATCTGGTAATAACGTCACCTCCTTATTTAAATTCGCGTGATTACACAGATACCTATATGCTTGAATTAAAAACTTTAGGATTTACAGATTCTGCTGCTGAAATACGTAAATTAAGAGAAAAGACATTAAGGTCTCATGTGCAGATAAAGTGGGAGGATGATACTCAAATAAACAATGTACTGTTGACAGAAACTCTTAGAAAATTGGAGAGTGCTTCGGAAAATATTGAACAATGGAACGATTCAATTATTGATATGGTACGTTTATATTTTGTCGATATGAAAAAAATATTTTGCGTATTATATAAAAAAATGAAACAGAATGGACGAGTGTATTTTAATGTTTCTAATTCTGCGTATTTTAATGTTCTTATAGATACCTTGGAAATATGTGCCTCAATTGCAGAACAAGAAGGATTTAAAGTGATAGAGATACGTGATGCAAGAAAACTAAAAACAAGTCCTCAGCAGCAAGAAAAAGTAGGAAAATTATTAGAAGGAGTTATAGTTTTAGAAAGGTGAGGCATAATAATGAGAGAAGAAAAGATATATTTACCGTCATTAAAAAGAGTCAGAATATCAAATTATTCTTTATATAATGGAGACATAGATTATGAATTTGTTGATGGATTAAATTTAATTATTGGAGGAAATGGAGTCGGTAAAACAACGTTTATTAGTATTATTAAGTATGCTTTAATTGGCTTATATAAGAAGGATTTAGATGTTAGAGTATATAAGGGAGAAAAAAGACTGATCAGAGGTAAGTATACGAATTGCAATACCTATTTTAGAAGTAGAACTGAGGAGCTAGAGTCTGATAAAGAAGGGGGTGTTGAATTATGGTTTAATATTAATGAAACCGAATTTTACGTTAAAAGAAGTTTGTATGATGTAAAAATTGAGGAGGCAAATTATATAAAGGCTGGGATTGAGTATAAAATTCCAGGCAAAATTTTGAAACAAGAATTATATAAAGAGGACGGTACGGATAGAGAAGATTCTTTGCAATATATGTATGAAAAAACTGTTGCTAATGAGGCAAACTTATCGGATTTTGAGGATTTTATTTTTTTTGTCAATCAAATTTTGCTGTTTGGAGAAAGTAGAGAAAATGTTCTATGGTCAGAAAGTGTTCAGGAACGTTTGTTTAGTAGTTTCCTTAATGATGCTAGTCTTGAAAAACAAAGAAAAGAACATAGTTTGGAAGCGAAATATTATGACAGTGTATCCAGACATAAGCAGGAAGAAATTAAGGCGATAGTTAGAGTTTTAAAACAAATCGATGTTGATAATAACGAGAAAAAAGTTTCTATAAATAAAATATCATTATTGTCAGAAATTGAGAGTTTAGAAGGTAAGCAAGAGCAAATAGGAAATAATAGAGAAATATGTCAAAAGAAAATTGCAGCCTTATATAAAGAGGCTTCAGAACTTTCGTATAATATAAATAACAAAGAGAAAGAAAAGACACGGCTAGAAAGCAAATCTAAACAGGAATTTTGGCCAGGTATTAATCCAAAATATGCGGTATATAAGAGACAGTTTGTTGGCAATCATGTATGTCCAATTTGCAATGCAAATTTAGAAAATAAAAAGATTGAAGACAAATCAGACGAGTGTTTTTTTTGTCATAGTAAAATCGTTTATGATAGTTCAATGACTCCATTAATTGAGTCGATTAATAATGAATTAGCTGAGTTGACAGAAAAAAGAAAAAGAATAGAAAAACAAATTGCCGATTATGAAATTGAATTAAGCGATTATGATTCAGATTTTAGAAGCAATAAGATTGATTTGTTTAAAAAGAAAAATGAATTAAGAATTTGGGAATCAAAAAAAGAAGAAAAACAGAATGAATCATCATATTTAGCTATGATGAATAGAATTGATGAATTGACATTGGAAAAGGAAAAGGCACAGAAAAAGAGTGAACAAAATCAAAATGAATGTAAGGCAATAATGAAAAATATTGAAGAAAATATGAATGAAATTACTAAAAATATCTCAAATATTTTTGCTGATTTTGCGGAAGCTTTTATGAAATTACCATGTTATTTAACATTTGAGAAAACAATAAATAGTAAAATAAAGATATTTATTCCAGTTATAGATGATAAAATTAGATATGACCAAGAAGCCTTATCAGAATCGCAGCGTTTTTTTGTTGATTATTCATTTAGAATGAGTATTTTATCATATTTTTATGAATGTCCTTCATTTTATATTTGTGAAACACCGGACAGTAGTTTGGATATATCATACGAGGAAAATGCAGCAGATATATTTATGAAGTATTTAACAAATCCTAATGTTTTAATTTTGACATCGAATTTAAATAATAGCACCTTTATAAAGAGTGTTTTAAACAAGGCGAAGAAAAAAAAGGTACTGAATTTATTAAAATATGGGAAAGTTTCATTGGTTCAAAGAAATCATGAAATGTTAAATATGTTATCTAGAGAGATAGAGGAGATGTGTAATGAATAATTATGATGTAATGATGATGAAAAGTGAAGATATATATAAATTGATGAAAATATTAACTAATATCGGATGGAAATCTATACGAGAGACATCTATAAATAGGATTATTTATTTATCAGCTGTTTTATATTCATTTAGATATCCTGATGAAAGTAATATTTTTAAAGAAGATTATATGTTTACTATAACATTGAGCGGACCAGAGGATCCAGATATTGAAAATGCGTTAGTTAATTTAGAAAGTAATGATGTAATTGCACAATCTGAAGAAGGATATAAGGTATCAGATAATGCGAGTTTTTCTTTCAAAGCAAAACAGGATCTGAGGAAAACAGAATGGTTTGAGGATATTGCTTATATAGTCGGCATATACGGTGAAGACAAGATATATGATTTTATCTTTAGAGATCCTGAATATAGAGAGGCACTACAAGGTAATTCAATATATAACTTAAATATAGGAGAAGATAATACAACTGTAAAATTTCTTAATAGTTTTAAAATGGCTTTTGAGGAAAAATTATACAATAAAGAAGACGCATTGGATAATCGAAAGTACTTAGAATTATATTTTGAGTATATATTTGGGAAGATTTTGAGGGGAGAGAAGTAATGATACAATTTTCATATGATGAAGTTAGTAGAATTGTAAAAGCCTCAAAAAGTACTGTGGAAAATAATAAGAAATATCAAATGTTTCATAAAGGTTTTTTACAAAAAATATGGGATATACAGATTAATCATCAAATTCTATTCTCATTAGCTATTTCACCAAATGATTTAGATAAAATAGAGTTTGAAAACTTGCATGATAACTTAATAAATTCTATTCGTAGTACGGCGGAGGTTAATTATATAAAGGTTGATAATGTAGGAAAGATTATAGAAAAGAAATATCTAGAAGGAAATACATTTGAAATTAAAAAAAGTTTACAGGAACTTTCAAGTAATGATTATATTTTCTTTTTTGGAGAGCAGGGAATAACACAATTTATTAATGGAAGAGTGGTTGATGAAAACAATATTTTTTATTCAAGAAGTGATCGCATCAAATTTATAGAAAAAAAGGATATTTCACAGATTAATGAGGTTATGGAAAACTATGCAAGGCAAAATATAACTCAGCAAGTTAATTATATGTGTTTTTTTGCAGATAAGGCAACCATTAGTCAGATTGATCCGCAAAAGATTAATAAAAATATTTTAAGAAATAAACCAGAACATTATATGAGAGATCATTTGTGCAATTATTTAACAGAGCATATGCGATATACATTTACAATAGAACCAGAACTAGGTCAATCTAAAAGAGAATTGGACATATACTTTGATGTTTGCGGAGAGTTATATTTTATAGAAATAAAATGGCTTGGAATATCCATCAATGATGATGGTAGCGGATTTTCTACTAAATATACAGATTCTAGAGCGCGAGATGGAGTTATACAGACGTTAGAATATATTGAGGAGTTAATGAATACGTCAGAAAAAAGTTTGAGACATGGGTATTTAGCGGTATATGATGCACGAGATGATCAGCCCCCGATTGATTTTAAAGATTATTCTTTTGTAAATGATAGTTTGAAGCAGTATCTGCCATATTTTAGTGTTCTTAAAGTTATTCATTTAAATAAAAGACATCCGGCGTGATAATACATATGCTTGCGAATTGCTTGCAAAAAGTCTCAAAACGATATAGAATACATAAAATATCAAGAATAATTATACAGAATATAGTGACACAAAACTTGATTAGACACAATATATAGTTGCCAAAATCGAGTTTGAATAACGGATTAAAATGCCGAAAGCCTGTATTTATGCGGGCTTTCGGCATTTGTTTTATCAAATGGCTCTAGTTTGGCTCTATTTGTGGGCGGGATAAGGGTTGCGAAAGCACTGATGGAGAAATAAAGGCATAATGGTAAGGAAAAAGTGATATATGCATCTTGGAAGCACAGCAATACTGAAAATTATAAGTTCAGCTGGAACAAAAAGTAAGTTATGTACTGGAGAATTCTGGGAATCTGTGGGGAGTAATTGCGGGAAAAAAGGGAAAAGCGTATAATGCAAGAAAATAATGTTTTCACAGTGTAAAATAGAGGAGAGAACTATCATGCAGAAAATACTGATTGTAGAAGATGATACAAATATCAATAATCTGCTTCAGGAAGCATTATCCAAAGCAGGCTATTCCTGTGAGCAGGCGTTTTCCGGAACTGAGGCAAAGCTGCTTTTGAATATGCAGGAGCATAGCTATGCACTGGTGTTGCTGGATTTGATGTTGCCGGGAATTACAGGAGAAGCAGTTCTGGAGGAAATACGGAAAAAGGGAAATCTTCCGGTTATTGTTTTGACTGCGAAAGATAGCTTGGATGAAAAGGTAAAGGTTTTAACTAGTGGGGCTGATGATTATATAACGAAACCTTTTGAAATCAGAGAGGTACTGGCAAGAATTCAGGTACAGCTTCGTCATACAGAAGAAAAGGAAATAAAAGAATCTAACCTTTCGTTCAGAGAGATGGTATTGAACAAAGCTACTTTTCAGGTCAGCATTGGTGGAAAAATACTTCCTAAGATAACAAGACAGGAGTTTGCGATTTTAGAATTACTGCTCAGAAATCCGAAGCAGGTTTTCAGTAAAGAGGACATTTTTGAATATGCGTGGGACGAACCATATATGGGTGAAACAAAAACTCTGGATGTACATATAAGCAATATTCGTAAAAAGATAAAAACAGTTACATCTGAGGAATATATTGAAACAGTCTGGGGAATCGGTTATCGTCTTCATCTATAATCTTTACTCTTTTTTTACTATTTATTTGCGTTTGATTAGGATTATTCCTTTATGATAAATGCAGATAAGAAAAAGGAGATGAAAAACTTGAGCGAAATGTTATTGGAAACAAGAAACTTGACTAAGCAATATGGACACCATAAAGCTGTGGACAGTGTCAATATGCATATTAAAAAAGGTGCTATTTATGGTTTTATCGGTCGGAATGGAGCTGGGAAGACAACTTGTCTGAAGATGATCAGTGGACTTTCCAAGCCAACTTGTGGAGAAATCGAGATGTTCGGATACAAGGGAAAGGATTTGCAAAAAGTTCGATCACGGATAGGATGTCTGATTGAGGCACCGGGACTTTATGGAGATATGACTGCATATGAAAATCTGAATATCAAATGCAAGCTGTTTGGAATAAAGAAAAAAAGTTATATTGAAGAAATATTGAGAATTATCGGTCTGGAGGATGTGGGAAAGAAAAAAACAAAACATTTTTCACTTGGAATGAAACAGCGTTTGGGAATTGGTCTTGCTTTGGTTGGAGAACCAGATTTATTAGTTCTTGATGAGCCAATCAATGGATTGGATCCACAGGGTATTGCAGAGATCCGGGATACGATTCAGAGACTTCAGAAAGAGAAGAATATGACAATATGCATTTCCAGTCATATTCTTGAGGAATTATCGAAGATTGCTACTGATTATGGAATTATTCATAATGGAAGTTTATTACAGGAAATTACAAGAGAAGAATTAATAAGAAGATGCAGTGAACGGATAGAGTTGACATTGGATCATCCGAAACAGGCGATTCCGGTGATGGATTCTATGGGATTTACCAACTATCAGGTAACAGATAAAGAGCATATTCATATTTTTGAACGATTGAATGAAAGTGCAGCGTTGAATATGGAACTTGCAAAGTCAGGAATTCCGGTAAAAGGGATTTCCATAACCAGTGAAGAACTGGAAACTTATTTTCTGAATCTGACGGGAGGTGCGGATCATGCTTAATATAATAAAAATGGATTTATACCGGATGCTTAAAACCAAAAGTATGTATGTAATCTGGATCGTACTGGCAGCAATATTATTGATTTCAACATCTTTATGCAAGACAGATTATGAGCTTTTGACTGAAAAGGATGCCATGAAACAGGAGCAGGTTACTGAACCTACTGTGGATAATATTAATGTGGGAATGATGGTAACGCTGCCTACGGAGCCGGGAGAAAAGGTGACGGTATATGATATCTTTTTTGCCAATTCCCAAGGAAAATTGTATGCACTGCTTTTGGTAATTTTTACTGTTCTGTTTTCAACAGCGGATATCAGTAGCGGATATATTAAGAATATAGGAGGTCAGGTTAGAAATAGAGGAACTCTGATTTTTTCCAGGGCAATTGCCTTGGCTGTCTTTACGGTACTGACAATGGCAGGTGTATTCTTATTTCAGGCAGCGGTGAATGGTATTTTTTTCGGGGAATTGGAATGGGGAAATACAAAGGCAATTTTATCTTATTTTGTGACTGAACTGGCTCTTCATTATGCACTTGTGCTGATTTGTATGGCGATTGCAATTATTTTGAAAAATAATGTAATCAGCATGGTCATTGCTGTCTGTCTTAGCATGAATGTAATGACCATTGTGTATGGGGTGATCAATAGTGCTATTCAAAAAATAGGAATTCAGAATTTCAT
>ERZ791624.435-NODE-435-length-29199-cov-2.567801_pt1 | contig 29199 bp, 30 predicted proteins | sample MGYA00510058_ERZ791624 | MGnify/ENA primary metagenome ERZ791624 (study PRJEB30046, sample SAMN00715158) | human gut metagenome | study: EMG produced TPA metagenomics assembly of the A metagenome-wide association study of gut microbiota in type 2...
CTTAATTGTAATGTGGTACCTGTACCGTGTTAAAAATGATATCATTTTTGATCTCCGTGGAATTTCCGACAACCGATCCTTTCCCAATGATCGCACTCCCGCGAATAAATGCACAGTGACGGATCTCGGCATCTTCATCAATAATCAACGGTCCGTTCAGACATGCCGTAGGCGCAACGGTTGCACTCTTTGCCACCCAGATATTTTCTCCACGTTTCTCATAAATTTCCGGATCGAGTGTCGGACCGAGCTTTTTGATAAAATCGCTGATTCCTTTTAATGCTTCCCACGGATATGTAAACTGTGAAAGATACTCTCCCGCGATAGACTGTGATAAATCATACATGTTTTTGATTTTTGCGTTTTCCATTTTTTAATCTCCTTACATTTTAATTTTCATGATTACTGATCGTTTTTCTTTCGGACTCTTCCGTTTTCTCCAAAGCCGTTGTTTCCTCTGCAGCTGCTGTTTTCTCCGGCGGTGCCTCCCCCGGATTATCAAAATCAAACGAAATCTGATCATTTTCATATTTCAGGCAGGTGTCAAATGTATTGCCTGCCTTTGAGGTAAATCCGGCAATCTTCTGCTTCGTCTTTCCGGTCGTCAGCAGTTCTTTCATCACTTCTTCGGAAAGTTCCACCTTAGCAACGGTATGCCAGATCTTAAATCCGCACGCACATTCATATCTCCACTGCGTCTTCATCAGCATTTTGCCGCATTTCGGGCATGACACGGTTGTCTCTTCCGGTTTCGGTTTCTCCGGAAAATCAAATGCGATCTCCCCTTCTTCCGTCAGTTTCAGCGGTGCATCAAATTTCATACCGGTCTTTGCCACAAATCCCGTTATTACCTCTGTCTTCTTTTTCGTCAGAAGCTCTTTCACCTGCGCTTCTTTCAGCCGGACACTTGCGATACTTCCAATCATAAAGCTGCAGCTTTCCTTATCATCTTTTTTATGATTGGCACACATAAATCCAAACGGTGCCACTACAATATCCCCACCACACTTCGGGCACTTCACATCTTTGACTTTCTTTGGCTCAACATTGTCAAAATCAAATTTCAGCCCGGTTACTTTCCCGTTTTCATCTTTTGCGAGAGCTACACGCGCATCAAATTTCTTCCCTGTTTTTGACTTAAACCCACGCATGGTTTCCGTAATGCCATCGTTTAAAAGCTGCCGGACCTGTGCTTCCGTAAAAGATTTCTCTGCCATCTTCCCAATGGAAAACCGGCAGCTGTTTTCATCGCCCGGCTTATAGTTGGCACATCCATAACCAAAAGAGGTCGCAATGATCTCACCCCCACAGAGCGGACACTTCACATCGCGGATCACTTTCTGTTCCACGCTGTCAAAATCAAATACGATATTCGTCTTTCCCTCTTCGGATTTCTCCAGTTTCAGGCAGGCGTCAAATTTTTTACCGGTTTTTGATTTAAAACCGCGCAGGGTATCCGTGTGACCATCCGTCAGGAGCTGCTTTACCGCAGTAACCGGCAGTGTTTTTCCGGCGATTGTTCCAATGGAAAAACGGCAGCTGTTCTCATTGTCCGGTGAAAAGTTCACACATCCATAGCCGAAAGATGTCTTTTTCATCTGTCCACCACATACCGGGCACTTTACCTCCGGAATAATTTCCGGTTCTACGTCTGAAAAATCAAATGCAATATTAACTTTTCCGTTTTCGTCTTTATCTACCTTGAGTTTTGCATCGAACCGTTTGCCTGCCTTGGATTTAAACCCGCGAATGGTCTGGGTATGCCCCTGTTCGATAAGTTCTTTTACCTGTTCCTCACTCAGCTGAACACCTGCAATTTCGCCAATATTAAAATTACATCCTGATTTATCATTCTTATAATTCGCACATCCATAGCCAAATGGCGTGGTTACAAGTTCTCCACCGCATGCCGGACATCTGACACCGATCTTTCTTCTCGCACCGGCACCTCTTGCATGTTTCCCAGCAAAATTACTGATGCGTTCCGCAAGCGGTTCCCGCAGATCCTGTCCGATCATCTTTTCCGTTTCGGTCCGGATGAAATCTTCCAGTTTCGTCCGGTAATCCCAGAAATCCACGGTTCCCCGTGTAATTCCATCAAGTCCCTTTTCCCAGGAAGCTGTCATCTTCGGGTTCAAAAGTGCCGGGACGGTCATGCTCACCACCTCAAATACCATCTCCCCGAGATTTTCCGGTGTGAGCACCTGCGTCCGTTTATCAGATTGAGATAATGGATACGGACCAGTTTCTTGATAATTTCCGCACGGGTGGCCGAGGTACCGATTCCCGAACCTTTGATCTGTTCCCGAAGCTCTTCATCCTCAATCAGCTGTCCTGCATTTTCCATGGCAAGCACCATGGAACCGGAGGTGTACCGCTTCGGCGGTGAAGTTTTTCCCTCTTTCACCTCATATCCATCCACGGAAATCTCATCGCCCTTTTTCAGCCGATCTGCCAGATGTAGCAGTTCCTTCGGATCCGAATCTTCTTCCTCTTTCTTTGGAATTCCTGCAATTTCCAAATAACCGGGTGTCTTTAACACACGTGCGGACGCATAAAAACGTTCCTTCTTTTCCCCCACATCCACAACAGCCGTCATTTTTACATTCTGATATTCTGCCGCCGGATAAAACACACTGAGAAATCTCCGCACGATCAGATCAAATACCGATTTCTGCAGAGTATTCAGTTTCCCAAGCTCCGTGAGCTGACCGGTCGGAATGATCGCATAGTGGTCTGTCACTTTAGAATCATCGGTATACTGCGTTCCTGCAATATTTCCATACAGCTTTCTGTCGAGAATCTGCTCCACAAAATCCGAAGTCGGCTCATATCCCCGCAGACGACTGATATTTTTATGGATTTCCTTTGCCACCGGAGTGGAAAGCACACGCGCATCGGTACGCGGATACGTTGTCAGTTTCCGTTCATACAGATCCTGCGCCACCTGTAAGGTTTCATCCGGGCTGATCTTGAATCGTTTTGCACATTCTGCCTGCAGCTCTGCCAGATTAAATAGTAACGGCGCCCGTTTTCTGGAAATATTTTTTTCGATGGATTCCACAATCGCAGGATGTCCCTGCACGCGGTCAATCAATGCCAGTGCATCCTTCTTTTCCCGAAATCCGTTTTCCTTATACAAAAGCGGCGATGCAAAGTACCCTGATCCCTCGACGGCTTTCCACTCGCCCTGGACATGTGCATCTGTGAAATTTCCGACAACACGGTAAAACGGTGTCTCCTTAAAATTGCGGATCTCGCGCTCACGGATCACGACCATCCCAAGCACACAGGTCATCACGCGCCCGACCGCAATAGCGGTATAAGAACGTGTTCCCGCCGCATTGTTTAACAACCCTCCATATTTTACCGACATTACACGGGAAAAATTAATGCCCATGGCATAATCTTCAATGGTACGCATAATACCGGATTTTCCGAGATTTTCATAGGCAGACATCGGTTTTGCTTCCCGGATTCCCCGTTGGATCTCTTCCTCTGTCTGCGAATCGATCCAGACCCGGAGTTCCTCCATGCCGTCTCGCACACCGCCGAAATTGCGGATATTTTCCTCGATCGTCTGTCCTTCTTTTCCGGCATCTCCTGCCCAGTAGACACGGTCGATATCCTCGCGCATCAACATTCCGTGAACCACATCATACTGCCGGCTGACATCTTTGATCACATCATATTTATATTCTTTTGGAAGAAATGGCAGATCTTCCAGTTTCCACTTTTTGTATTTTATATCATAACTTTCCGGATATACCATGGCTACCAGATGTCCCACGCACCAGGTGATTACATACTTCTGGTTTTCCAGATAGCCATCCCTGCGGCCTCCGCTCACCCCGAGAACTTTTGCAAATTCCTGGGCAACCGACGGTTTCTCCGTTATGATCAGTGACTTTCCCATCTTCTATCCCCTATTGGCAAACTTTTTCTATAATTCGTTCATATCAATCAGCTCAAACCGGTCATCCGTTTTGGCATGCTCCGCCAGCATCGGTTCAAACCGGGTTGCAGAGAATAAAAAGATATGTTCCGAACGGATTTTTGCCTTTTCCATGTTCTGATACAGTTCCTCGCACATCTGCGATGTCAGCTGTGGCTGATCCCAGTTACATAGTCCCACAATATTTCTGCGGTCTGTGCTCTGGGCAATAATATCAATGTTTCCTGTCTTTCCAACCCAGGTTCCGATCTTATGAACTGGAAACGGCATGCGTCCCATCTGATTCAAAAGCATCATATACTCCATGCAGACATTCCGGAAATAACGTTTCAGATACGTGCCAAGTTCCGGCGCAATGTAGCGGTCGTAAAATTCATGCGGTTTCAGCAGATAAAGATCTGACATATGCGGAAATACAAATTTAAACCAGAAATTAATAAATGTATCTTTGATCTGGTATACCCCTTTTTTGGCATTCTCCCAACCGCCGGTCTGAAATGACTGCACTTTCTCTACAATATCAAAATGGCTGAGATTTTTCATATAAACACTGATCTTTGCACGGGAATATCCGGTTTTTGCATACAGGTCATTCAGTTTATTGTATCCCTGTGCAATTGCAGATAAAATTGTGTTATAAACGGAAAGTTCACGCAGTTCTGCAGAAATTTTCTGTTCTGCCATATGAAACAGATATCCCCCCTCCGTCAGCACAAGCCGGTAAATATTCTCCCTGTATGAAATTTCCGGATTCCATGCTTCCATAAATCCTGGCACCCCACCGATGGTTCCATAAATACGGATACAGTCGCTGACCGAAAGTGCCGGAAATGTCCGGACAACCTCCAGAAAATTCAGATCTTCGACTTTATGCAGCACATCAATACGACGGAATCCGTCCCCGAACGCATCTTTTGCATCCTGTGTGGCCCATACAATGGAAGAAGACGCCAGAATGATCATCACCGGTCCCGGATAAAGCCGTTTCATCTTTAATTTTAAAATACTTTTGACAAATTCCGGATCTCTTTTAATTGCATACTGTGCCTCATCAATCACAATCACCAGTTTTGATGCATCTCCGCTTTTTACCCGGTTAAAAAATTCATCATAGGAATATCTGCTCAGCTTCATCTGAAAAGCATTTTGAATTTCTTCTCCCATTTTCTGCATCTGTTCCTGTGCGGAAAGCTGTCTGCATCGATAATAAAAATACTTTTTCCCCACACAGAATTCTTTGATCAGCTGTTCTTTTCGGCAGTCCATTCCGCCATACAAAAGCATCAGCTGGTTTCCTGATTTTTCATACCAGCCTTCCAATTCTTTAAGATCTGTTTTTTTTGCGTTCATCCCGATTCCTCCGTACAAAATTCCTTCTGCTAAAAGAAATTATATCACTGATTAATATCTCTCACAAGGTTTTCGGCAAAAAGAAAGAAGTGCAGTTTTTGCACTTCTCTCCAAAAATCCGTAGTTCAATTTAATACTTATTTCTTTGTGATATATCCCTGTGCTTTCAACAGCTCTGCACATAAAACTGCACCACCGGCTGCACCACGAACGGTATTGTGAGATAATCCAACGAATTTCCAGTCATATACGGTATCCTCTCTCAGACGTCCGACAGAGATTCCCATGCCATGCTCAAAGTTTACATCCAGGCTGACCTGCGGACGGTTGTCCTCTTCTAAGTACTGGATGAAATGTTCCGGTGCACTCGGAAGCTTCAGTTCCTGTGGCACACCACTGTAATTCTTCAGTGCTTCGATCAGCTGCTCTTTGGTAGGTTTCTTCTTGAATTTAACAAATACAGCTGCTGTATGTCCGTTTAATACCGGCACACGGATACACTGGCAGGTAATGACTGGTGAAGTTGCAGGAACAATCTGCTTCTTCTCATCATCTACATGCCCCCAGATACGCAGAGGCTCTTTCTCAGACTTTTCTTCCTCACCACCGATGTATGGAATAATGTTTCCAAGCATCTCTGGCCAGTCCTTGAACGTCTTTCCTGCTCCGGAAATAGCCTGATAGGTAGTGGCAACTACTTCATACGGCTCAAACTCTTTCCATGCAGTCAGAACCGGTGCATAACTCTGGATGGAGCAGTTTGGCTTTACTGCTACGAAACCGCGCTTTGTACCAAGACGCTCTTTCTGATACTTGATAACTTCCATGTGCTGTGGATTGATTTCCGGAACTACCATCGGCACATCCGGTGTCCAACGGTGAGCACTGTTGTTGGAAACAACCGGTGTCTCTGTCTTTGCGTAATCTTCCTCGATCTTTTTGATCTCTTCTTTTGTCATGTCTACAGCAGAAAATACAAAGTCGACCTGAGAAGCTACCTGCTCTACCTCATTTACATTCATTACTACAATATTCTTTACAGCTTCCGGCATTGGAGTATCCATTTTCCAACGATCTCCTACTGCCTGCTCATAAGTCTTTCCTGCACTTCTTGGGCTTGCTGCAATCGTGGTAACCTCAAACCATGGATGATTCTCCAGCAAAGAGATAAATCTCTGTCCTACCATACCTGTTCCGCCAAGGATACCAACTTTTAACTTCTCACTCATTTTTCCAATCTCCTCTGTTCTTTTCTTTATACGCGGACACCTGTCTTTTACAGAAAAACATTTTTGTTTTTTGTCCGTGTTACACGAACATGTGTCTTTATAGGAAATATATTACTTGAAACCAGGTAAAATTACAAGGAACAAATTGTCCTAAATAAATAAAATATTCCTCAAATATATGTAGGACTTGCACAATCTAAAATACCGACTAAGCGGTATTTCATGCAATATATCAGAGATGTACCGCAATTACGTACATCGCATCGACAAGCGACTCTGCATGCGATGTGCTCCTTTTGACTCATTTTTTCTCCAGATATGCCTCTTCGATTGCGATCACTTTCTTCATCGCCTCTTCCCCTGGTGCACCGATCGTCAGACGCTTGTTGACACAGGTTTCCATGGAGATTGCATCATAGACATCCTCCTCAAATACCGGAGAAAACTGTTTTAATTCTTCCAGACTCATATCGTCAATCGGCATCTGTTTGTCCAGACAGTACAAAACAATACGTCCGATAATTCCATGCGCATCGCGGAACGGAACCCCGTGATTTACAAGATAATCGGCAGCATCCGTCGCGTTGGTAAATCCGTGTGCGGCACTCTTTCTCATAACATCCTTATTGAATTTCATGGTATCAAGCATGCCCGTGAATAACGCAATACAGCCTTTCGTTGTGTCAATGGCATCAAAGGAAAGTTCCTTGTCTTCCTGCATGTCTTTATTGTAAGCAAGCGGAATCCCCTTCATCGTGGTCAGAAGCGACATGAGCGCGCCATACACACGCCCGGTCTTGCCTCGGACAAGTTCTGCAATATCCGGATTTTTCTTCTGTGGCATGATACTGCTTCCGGTACTGTATGCATCATCAATCTCTACAAATTTGTATTCGTTGGAATTCCAGATGATGATTTCCTCGGAGAAGCGGCTTAAATGCATCATAATGGTTGCCATGGCAGACAGATATTCGATCAGGTAATCGCGGTCGGAAACACCGTCCATACTGTTTAAGGTCGGTCCGTAAAAGCCAAGAAGCTCTGCAGTATATTCGCGGTCAAGCGGATAGGTTGTTCCTGCCAGTGCGCCGGAACCGAGCGGGCAGTAATTCATGCGCTCGTAAATATCGTGCATACGGGAACGGTCACGCTTAAACATTTCAAAGTACGCCCCCATATGATGTGCGAGTGTGATCGGCTGCGCTTTCTGCAAATGGGTAAATCCTGGCATAATCGTCTGCGTATTTTCTTTCATAATGCGAAGCAGTATCTGCAGCAGCTGTTCCAGCAGTTCATCCGTCTCAAGAACCTGCTGCCGGGTATACAGACGCATGTCCAGTGCCACCTGATCATTTCTGCTTCGTCCGGTATGCAGTTTCTTTCCGGTATCTCCCAGACGGTCAATAAGGTTTGCTTCCACAAAACTGTGAATATCCTCATATTCCGAAGTGATGGCAAGCTTTCCGCTCTCCACATCCGCAAGAATTTCCTGTAAACAGGAAACAATCGCCTGCATCTCTTCCTGTGTCAGAATGCCCTGCTTTCCAAGCATACGCACATGTGCAATGGAACCCTCAATATCCTGCTTGTAAAATTTCTGATCAAACGAAATGGATGCATTAAAATTGTAAACCAGCTGGTCTGTCTCCTTCGTAAATCTTCCGCCCCATAACTGTGCCATATCTAAATTCCTCTCTTTCTTAAATTCTTTGTTTTTTTATAAAATCTGTTCTTCCTGCTGTCTGCGCAGTACGATTTCACGGTCGCGGTCACGCTTGGAATACACACACCCACAGTAGTACTGCCGGTACATGTGATACTCCTTAGAAATTTCGGTCGACTTTTTATAGCCTTCCTTCTTTTTAAAATCCGAAAACAGATAACGGACACCAAAGGTATCTGCCAGTTCTGCTCCGATCTGATTTAACTTTTCCGCATTTTTCAGCGGACTGATGGATAGTGTTGTCGTAAAGAAATCAAATCCGTGCGCTTTTGCATAAGACGCAGCCTCGGAAAGCCGCAGCCGGTAACAGGCAAAACAGCGCTCTCCCCCTTCCGGGATCTCTTCCATGCCCTTTGCCATATCGTAAAACCGCTGTGTATCGTATGCACCTTCCACAAAAGAAACCGGATATTTTGTAGGAAACTCAGCAATAAAACGTTCCTGCTCCTTTGCCCGCATATGATATTCTTCCGGCGGATAAATATTGGGATTGTAATAAAATACCGTTACATGGAAATGTTCTGCAAGACATGCAATACAATAAGAACTGCACGGTGCACAACAGCTGTGCAAAAGGAGGCTTGGAGCCTCCCCTGCCGTACAGTTTTCACGGATCAGATCTTCCATTATTTTCTGATAATTTTTTTTATTCATCTTTCATCTGTATACATCTGATTAAAAATTTCTTTTCCGGTCTGCGTCCGGAAAATTTGCTGATATGCCTGTTCAATTCCGTGACGATTGACGTCATCTTCATATAAATTGACCAGAAAATCTGCCTCCACCAGAATCTGATAATCCAATCCTTCGATATTATCATATGTATGATGATGTCCGATCAGATAGCAGATACGGTCGATCAGATAATTTTCAATTCCCACATCGGAAAGCATTCTCTGTGCCACAATCGGTCCTTCCTGCTCCTGCAGCTTTCCGTCACACCGTCCATACTTTTCTTCTGCCGGACGGATTCCAATGTCATGGGTATAAGCGGCTGCTTCCAATATAAAAAGGGATGTCTCGTCAAGCCCTTCTTTTGTTCCGATGATTCTTGCGAAACTATGCACTTTCATGAAATGCTGAATCCGTTTCGGATCTCCGGAAAAAAAGGCGATCATCTGTAAAAACAGCTCATCCAGCTGTTGCCTGCTGTAATAACTACTGTCACTACTGTCCATTCTGTGTTTCTCCTTTATCTAACATCTGCAGTGCAAACGTCGCTGCAATGTAAACAACTGCACATAAAATAATCAATACTGTTTTTTCCCCGGCAACACCGGCACAAAGTTCTGCCAGAATAAGAAGTCCATGCACCCAGAGTTCCGCATGATGCAGCATCACTGCAATAACTGCCTCAATGATAACAAGCAGACACATAGGAACTACCGGAACGTTAAGGACTCTCACCCCTACAATCACCATAATTGCAACAATTGCTGCAAAGGCCAGTAATGTCGGTACCTGAAACGTCTTTTTGTTCTTGTCCATTTTTTACCTCAACCTTTATTCTTATTTTCTTTGTCTGCGCCCATTATACCAATTTCATGCCTAAGAAACAAGCACTTTTTAAAGTAAAAAAGACACGTCTTCCATCGGATACCCGATACAAAACGTGTCTGAAACGAAGCCAATAAGGGGACTCGAACCCCTGACCCACGCATTACGAATGCGTTGCTCTACCAACTGAGCCATATTGGCAAAACGTACTTGTATATAATACCAAAACCGATTCAGAAAATCAACTGTTTTTTCATAAAATTATATTAAAAAAAGATTGACTTTTCACATGGATTCTGTAGAATAGAAATTGTTGAGTTTATAATTAGTAAACAAAAAATCAACTAACAATCATGTTTCATAAATTTACGGGAGGCATGCCATGGACATTGGACACCGCATGAAAGAACTGCGCATCCAGTACGGACTGACGCAACAGGAGCTGGCGGACCGTGCCGAGCTGACCAAGGGCTTTATCTCACAGTTGGAACGAAACCAGAACTCTCCGTCCATCGGAACTCTTCTGGATATCATCCAGTGCCTTGGTACGACACCAGCAGAATTTTTTACAGATGAAGAGCCGGAACAGATTGTTTTCAAACAGGAAGATTATTTTGAAAAAACCGACGAAGAAAAACACTGCTGTATTGAATGGGTCGTTCCCAATGCACAGAAAAACCAGATGGAACCGGTTCGTCTGACTTTACACGCCGGTGGACGGTCAGAAGTTTATCAGCCCCATGAGGGGGAGGATTTCGGTTATGTAATCAAAGGAAACGTCCGTATCCACTATGCCGGACAAAACCAGACGGTACATGCCGGGGAATCTTTCTATTTTAAAGCAGGGAAAAAGCATTATCTGGAAAACACCGGTGCAAAAGATGCTGTCATCATCTGGGTGACTACCCCACCAAATTTTTAAGAGGACAAACGTATGAGTAAACATTTAATTGATTTTATTGGAATTTCCAAATCCTACGATTCCAATCTTGTGTTGGATGATTTAAATCTGTATGTCCGGGAGAATGAATTTTTGACCCTTTTAGGTCCGTCCGGATGCGGAAAAACTACAACCCTGCGTCTGCTGGGAGGCTTTGAAAGCCCGGACAAGGGACAGATTCTGTTTGACGGACAGGATATCACAGCTCTTGCCGCCAATGAACGGAAACTGAATACCGTTTTTCAGAAGTATTCTCTTTTCCCGCATATGTCCATCGCCGAAAACATTGCATTCGGCCTTAAAATAAGTAAGAAAAGCAAAGCATATATTCAGGATAAAATCAAATATGCCTTAAAACTGGTCAATCTGGAAGGATTTGAAAACCGTTCGGTCGATTCTCTCTCCGGTGGTCAGCAGCAGCGTATCGCCATCGCCCGTGCGATTGTAAACGAGCCAAAAGTCCTTCTTTTAGATGAACCTCTCGGTGCACTTGATTTAAAACTGCGTCAGAACATGCAGTATGAGCTCATCCGTCTGAAGGAAGAACTGGGAATTACTTTTGTATACGTCACTCATGACCAGGAAGAGGCACTGACCATGTCCGATACCATCGTTGTCATGAATCAGGGATATATCCAGCAGATCGGTACTCCGGAAAACATTTACAACGAACCGGAAAACGCATTTGTTGCCGATTTTATCGGACACAGCAATATCATTGACGGAATCATGATAAAAGATGAACTTGTAGAGATTCTCGGTGCCCGGTGGGCATGTGTCGACAAAGGATTCGGCAACAATAAGCCGGTCGACGTTGTCATCCGTCCGGAAGATGTAGAACTTGTCGATCCTTCGGAGGGAACACTGCGGGGTGAAGTAACCTCCCTGATTTTTAAAGGTGTTCATTACGAGCTTGATGTCATGGCCGGTGGCTATGAATGGCTGGTACACACCACCAGCTATATTCCGGTCGGCACCAAAGTCGGAATCAAAGTGATCCCATTTAATATCCAGATCATGCATAAGCCGGAATCTTCCGATGAAAAGGCGGTGGAGATCGATGCGTAAATTTAAACAGCAGTTTCTTGCCGGTCCATACCTTATATGGATCATCGGTTTTATCCTCCTGCCGCTTATCATGATTCTTTACTATGGATTTACAAACGGCGATGGCAGTTTTACATTATCCTATATCACAGCGATAGCAGATGAAACCAACCGCAAAGCCATGGGACTTTCCCTGAAGCTTGGAATTATATGCACCATCGTGTGTCTGGTTCTCTCCTATCCGCTGGCAATGATTTTAAATAATAGGAAGATCAAAAATCAGGGACTGGTTGTTTTTATCTTTATGCTTCCGATGTGGATGAACTTTATGCTCCGTATCCTGGCATGGAAACTTCTGCTTTCCAAAAATGGTGTAATCAACTCCATTCTCACAGGTTTCGGGCTTTCCCGCATCAATATCATAAATACACCGACAGCCGTTGTCCTTGGCATGGTATACGACTTCCTGCCGTTTATGCTGCTGCCGATTTATAACTCCATGACACGAATCCGTAAAGACTGGATTGAGGCGGCCCGCGATCTGGGAGCCGGAAATGCAGCCATCTTTTTTAAGATTATTCTTCCGCTTACCGTATCCGGAATCATCAGCGGAATCGTCATGGTATTTGTCCCGTCACTTACCTCGTTTGCAATCTCGCAGGTATTAGGCGGTGGTCACGTTCTTTTAATCGGAAATGTGATCGAGCAGGATTTTATGCAGGGAATGCAGTGGAATGCCGGAAGCGGTCTTTCCTTTGTCCTGATGATCTTTGTAATCGTAAGTATGACAATTGTAAATATATTTGATAAAGAAGGGGAGGGAACATCCATATGTTAAAAAAATGTGCATCCCGGATCTATATGATCCTGATCTTTGCCTTCCTTTACCTTCCGATTGTTGTGTTGATTGCTTTGTCTTTCAACGATTCCCGTTCCAAGGTAAAATGGGGAGGCTTCACGCTCCGGTGGTATACCGGCTGTTTTCAGGACGAAAAGATCATGACTGCATTTATCACAACTTTGCAGGTCACTTTCCTGTCCGCAATGATTTCCACACTGATCGGAACACTTGCCGCGCTCGGCATAGCCGCCATGAAAAAACGGCACCAGACCATTTATCTCGGCGCGACCAATATTCCGCTTCTGAATGCGGATATCGTAACCGGTATCTCCATGATGCTTTTGTTTGTGAAATTTATCGACCTCGGATTTGTGACGGTTCTTTTAGCGCACATTACCTTTAGTATTCCTTATGTTATTTTAAATGTGCTTCCGAAAATGAAACAGACAAACCGCAGCACCTATGAGGCGGCACTTGATCTCGGAGCAACGCCGCTGTATGCATTTTACAAAGTCACCTGGCCGGAAATCCGTCCCGGTGTGTTCTCCGGATTTATGATGGCAGTCACCATGTCATTGGATGATTTTTCCATCACCTATTTTACCAAAGGAGCCGGGGTCAATACCCTCTCCACCATGCTCTACACAGAACTTCGCAAAGGAATCAAACCGGAATTGTATGCACTTTCCACGATTCTGTTCTTTGCCGTTCTGCTCATTCTTCTTGCCGGAAATGTTTATCCGGGGAAGAAGCGTGTTGCAGCCAAATAAATTTTCCATTGGAATTTTATTCCAGCCGAAAGGAGTCCTATTATGAAAAAAAGAATTTTCTCTGCCCTCTTAATTTCTGCTCTGGCAGTCAGCGCACTCACTGCCTGTGGGGGATCTTCCTCTGCGAAAAAAAGCGGACAGACCTTAACCGTTTTAAATTACGGAAAATATATCGATGAGTCCGTAGTCAAACAGTTTGAAAAAGAAACTGGTATCACCGTCAAATACGAAGAATATGAAAGTCCGGAAGAAATGTATACCAAATACAAAGCCGGTTCCATCAACTATGATGTAATCTGCTCTTCCGAATATATGGTTGAGCGTCTGATCAACGAGGGCGAAGTGCTCGAAGAAGATTACGATGCCATGGACAACTACAAAAATCTGGATCCAACGATCCTTGATATGTCTGCTTCCTATGACAAGAATCACACCTATTCCGTTCCATATTTTTATGGGACTCTTGGCCTTCTCTACAACAAAACAACCATTGATGCCAAAACCGTATCAAGCTGGGACTGCCTGTGGGACCCTACCTATGAGGATGAAATCATCATGGAAAATTCCGTCCGTGATACGTTTGCCCCTGCCCTGATCTCCAAAGGGTATTCCTTAAACGATACCGATGAAAATCATCTGCGGGAAGCCCTCGACATATTAAAAAAGCAAAAAGATGATAAAATCGTATATGCCTACTATGTAGACGAGACAGCCGATGCCATGATCGGAGAAGAAGCCTCCATCGCACTGTGCTACTCCGGCGAGGCTGCACTGGCCATGGCAGAGAACGACAATCTGGATTATTCGGTTCCAAAAGAGGGATCCAACCTCTGGATCGATTCCTGGTTCATTCCAAAGTCCTGCACTAACCAGACCAACGCTTTAAAATTCTTAAATTTCCTGTGCAAGGATGATATCGCAGAAAAGAATTTCGAATATGTGCAGTATGCCTCTCCGATTACATCTGTGGTAGAAAATCAGGACGCTGACGTAAAAAATAACGAAGCTGTCAATCCTTCCAGTGACACGATAAAAAGATGTGAAATCTATAAAGCATTAAGTGATGATGATTCCGCCAAGTACACAAAGCTGTGGCAGGAACTTCTCTCTTATTAAAAAACCGAGAAAAATGATTGCAATTTCAGTCAAAACATGCTAAAGTAAATCCACGGTGTCTGGTTAACACCGTGGATTTTTCATCTTCGGAAACGGTCATTCCGAAATTTCCCATATATACATTTGTTTTCAATTACATATGAACTATCAGGAATTTTTAACAACGATCCGTACACAGCTTTCTCTGCGTATCGAGACAGGTGTCACTTTAGACATTCGTTCCTTTACCAAAAATAACGGAACACATTACGATGGTCTGGTACTTCTCCATCCGAAGAAAAACGTGTCACCTGCGATCTATCTGATGCCATACTATCATCGCTATCTGGAAGGGATATGCCTTGAAGAAATCTGTGAGATATTCTTCATACCTATCAGGCGCATGCCCCGGAAGAAAATTTTGACACGTCCTACTTTACCGATTTTTCCCGTGCCAGCGAGCACATCGTCATGCGTCTTGTAAGCTTTGAAAAAAATCAGGAACTGTTAAAAGAGGTTCCGTTTTTCCGCTATCAGGATCTGGCCGTAATCTTTTACTGTCTGCTCCATGCAAGTGCCGAAAACCAGGCAAATATTCTGATCCACAATCATCACTTAAACCTTTGGAAAACCGACAAAGAAACGCTCTACCGGCTTTTTTAGAAAAAAAAAACACACCCCCCCCGCCGCGGCTCTCGGCGGCAGGGCATGAAAAACTCCGGGCCTTTCAGGCCCGGAGTTTTTTACGGTAAGACGCATGGCAGGACTGCACACCCTTCTCCGAATGGATGCTACACCCGTTACCCGGACAGCCAGCTCCGAAACGGCAACCTTGCGGCACACAGGGTAGACTGCTTAGTGCTGCTTGGTTCCCCACCTGACACGGTTCACAGAGCCCTATTGCGCAAGACCAGATCTTCAACACCGCTTATCCGGGTCAGACGACACAGCATACACCCTCGGTCGGGAATTCCTCCCCGCTGTAGCGGATTGCGGGTAACAGGGCACCGCTATCTCCCCAAGTAGTGCAGCCTTGCCATACGTCTCGCCGTTTTGCGTTCAGTCAAGCTTGCTCTCGACAAAATCGACCAGCTCGCCGACGGTCGCGATCTTTTCCTCCAGCTCCAGATCGACGCCGAGCTGCTCTTCCAGATCCATGACCATCTCGACGGTATCCAGCGAATCGACGCCGAGGCTTTCGAACGTGGTGTCGCGGGTGATCTCGTCTGCCGGAATATCGAGCTGCGAGGCAAGATACGCCTGAATCTTCTCAAACATCTTGAATTCCTCCGTTGTTACGGTTTCAAATTGCATAAGACTATGATACGAATATTTTTCCGGTTGTCAAGCATAAAAGTGTAAATATTCTGTGTTTTCGAAATTCTTTCATGGCAGGTCCTGCCTTCTTAGTTCAAAAAGTCGCGCAGCTTCTTGCTTCTGGACGGATGGCGCAGCTTGCGAAGGGCCTTGGACTCGATCTGGCGGATGCGTTCGCGCGTGACGTCGAACTCCTTGCCGACCTCCTCAAGTGTGTGCGGCTTGCCGTCGGTCAGACCGAAGCGCATCCGCAGCACCTGCTCCTCGCGCGGGGTCAGCGTGGACAGAACCTCCTCAAGCTGCTCGCGCAGCAGCGTGTAGGACGCTTCCTCCGACGGCTGCGAGGCCTCGTCGTCCTGAATGAAGTCGCCCAGATGGCTGTCCTCCTCCTCACCGATCGGCGTTTCGAGGGAAACCGGCTCCTGCGCAATTTTCAGGACTTCTTCGACCTTGCTCTCCTCAATGTGCAGCTCGTCCGCGATCTCCTTCGTCGTCGGCTCGCGGCCCAGCTTCTGCACCATGGAGTGCGACGTGCGCAGCACACGGTTGATCGTCTCGACCATGTGCACCGGAATGCGGATCGTGCGCGCCTGGTCGGCGATGGCGCGGGTGATGGACTGCCGGATCCACCAGGTCGCATAGGTGGAGAATTTATAGCCCTTTGTATAGTCGAATTTTTCAACAGCCTTCATCAGGCCCAGATTGCCCTCCTGGATGAGATCGAGCAGCTGCATCCCCCGGCCCACGTAGCGCTTTGCGATCGACACGACGAGACGCAGATTGGCCTCAGACATACGCTTGCGTGCGTCCTCGTCGCCCTCGGCCATTTTTTTCGCGATCTCCTGCTCCTCCTCAGGCGTCAGGAGCTTGATGCGGCCGATCTCCTTGAGGTACATCCGCACAGGGTCGTCCAGCTTGGCGTTTTCCACGTCCTCGGGCAGCGCCTCCGGCTCGTCCAGATCCGCGGGCAGGCCCTCGTCCTCGATGGCCTGCATTTCACTGAGCGTGGGGTTGTCCATATCAGCTGTGCCGATGAGGTCCAGCACGTCGGAGACGTCGATCTCGATGCCGGCCTGCTCAAGAATGTCATAGAAGCGCTCGGTCTGGTCCTGCGTGGCGTCCACGTCGTCGAGCGTTTCAACCAGATGCTTGGAGGAAACCTTTCCGGTCTTTTTCGCCTCGGTAATCAGCGCTTCGAGCTTTTGGCGGTTTTCTGCCGTGAGATCCATCTTCTGCAGAAGTTCCAATTCTTTTCCCATTGCTTACCCTCCATACTGTTTTGTTGATTTCATCTGTTCGGCCAGCAGCCGCAGATTTTCCTCCGAGCGCGTCAGGCTCCGACCCTCATATTCTTCCTGAATCACGCGCAGATAATCCGCGAACGCTTCATCAGAAACGGGAGCGGTGTCCCGGCTCATCACATAGGACAGGTGCGCCATTTCCTCCGGCGTGAGATCCGGCCCCAGCGCGGCAAGCGAAACGGGCCGCCCGGACTGTATGCGCTGGCGCAGGTCGGCCAGCACCCGGCCGAACAGGTCGACCGAAAACGCCTCCGCCGGGAGCTTCACGTTCGCGATCAGCTCCGGCTCACGCAGGAGCGTGCAGATCAGGCCCTCCTCGGCGGTCGCGGAACGGAGATTGTCATAGCGGATGGCGCGGGTCTTCGGCGCACGCTGGCGCGCGATGTCCAGCTCCTGCGCCTCCTGCTTTTTCTGCTCGATGGCGCGGGCCTTACGGTAGGCCTTTTTGATTTCCAGCTGCATGGCCTCCGGCGTGATGCCGGCGGCCTCTGCCGCGCGCCGTCCGTAGACCTCGCGCTGTACCGCGTTCGGGAATGTGGCGATGAGCGCGGCGGCCTGATTCAAAAATTCCACGCGCTGATCGTCGAGCGTCAGGTCGTATTTGCGCTTGAGGCTGTCCAGCCGGTACTCCGCCTGATTCTGGCAGGCGTCCAGCAGCACCTCAAAGCGCTGCGCGCCGTATTTTTTCAAAAACTCATCCGGGTCCTTCGCGCCCTGCATCCGCAGGACGCGCACCTGAATGCCGGTCTTTTCGAGCATGGGGATGGCGCGGCGCGTGGCGTTCTGCCCGGCCTCGTCGCCGTCGTAGGTCAAAATGACCTGATTGGTGTACTTGGCGAGAATATTCGCGTGCTCCTCCGTCAGAGACGTGCCGAGCGAGGCGACGGCGCAGTCGAACCCGTACTGGTGCAGGGCGATGGCGTCCATATAGCCCTCGGTCAGGATGATGCGGCCCTGCTTGCTCTTACGGGCGATGTTGAGCGCGAATAAATTCTTGCGCTTGTTGAAGATGATTGTTTCGGGCGAGTTCAGGTATTTCGGCGTGGAATCGTCCATCACGCGGCCCCCGAAGCCGATGATATTGTTCCGGATGTCGATGATGGGGAACATGAGCCGGTTGCGGAACCGGTCGTACACGCCGCCGTTTTTGCCCCGCAGGGAAAGCCCCGCGTCGACCAGCTCGTCGAGCTTATACCCCTTTTCCTTCATCGCGTCCGTAAGCTCCGCCCACGCGTTCGGGCTGAAGCCGAGACCAAAGCGCTTGACCGTCTCCATGCTGAGCGCGCGCTTTTGTATGTACGCCTGCGCTTCGGTTCCGACGGGGGAGAACAGCTGCTGGCGGAAGAACCGCGCCGCGTCCTTGCACAGCGCCCAAAGGCGCTCCTGCTTCTGGTACTGCGAGTGGTAATTTTCGTCCTCCGGGACCTCCAGCCCCGCACGCTTTGCAAGGAACCGCACCGCGTCGGGATAGTCTAAGCCCTCGATCTGCATGATGAAGTTGATCACGCCGCCGCCCGCGTGGCAGCCGAAGCAGTAAAAAATCCCCTTGTCCGGCGAGACGGAGAACGACGCGGTCTTTTCCGAGTGGAACGGGCAGAGCCCAAAGAGGTTCGAGCCACGGCGCGTCAGGCTGACATACTGCCCCACGACCTCGTCGATGGGATTGCGCTCGGTGAGCGCGTCCAGAAACGGCTGCGGAAACGCCACGGGATCGACCTCCTTTCAGAATGTGTGGGCATCTGCCCCTGCAAAAATCGCGCGCAGCAGCGACTCACCGCACCTGCCACGTCGCGGGGATAAACAGCTCCGAATACTTATGGACCGCGTAGCGGTCGGTCATGCCGGCAATGTAGTCGCAGACGATGCGCTCCATGCCGTCAAAGTCCAGCTGCGGGAGAAAATCCGGCGGCAGCCTTTCGGGGTTTTTCATGTAATACTCAAACAGCCTGCACAGCATATCCTTCGCCTTCGATTCCTCCCCCTTGGCGACGGGATTCGTATAGACGCGGGCGAACATGAACGTGCGCAGCCGGTCCATGGCCTGCGCCACATCCGGCTGCATGCCGAGCGCGCCGGTCAGCAGCGTGTTTTCGATCATGTTCTCGACCAGCGTGTTGATCCGCTGCGAATGCGAGTGCCCGAGGATTTCCGCAATCTCCGCCGGGATATCCGCCTCGGTCAGGATCCCGGCGCGCATGGCGTCGTCGATATCATGGTTAATGTACGCAATGCGGTCGGACGTGCGCACGATCTGGCCCTCGAGCGTCTCGGGGATAAAGTCTCCCGTGTGGCCGAGAATGCCCATGCGCACCTCATAGGTCAGGTTCAGTCCCGCGCCGTCGCGTTCAAGCTTGTCCACCACGCGCAGCGACTGCTCGTTGTGGCGGAAGGGCTTGTCCAGCATACTGGACAGCGCCTTTTCTCCCGCGTGGCCGAACGGCGTGTGGCCCAGATCGTGGCCGTAGGCCGCGGCCTCCGCCAGATCCTGATTGAGCCGCAGTCCGCGGCAGATTGTCCGCGCGATGCGCGCGACCTCCAGCGTGTGGGTCATGCGGGTGCGGTAATGGTCGCCCTCCGGCGATAAAAACACCTGCGTCTTGTGCATCAGACGGCGGAAGGATTTGCTGTGGAGAATGCGGTCGGCGTCGCGCTGGTAGCAGGTGCGCACGTCGTTGTCGTCCTCCGGCTCCGGCCGGCCTTTTGTTTCGGCGGCCTTCTGCGCCTGCGGGGACAAAAACTCGTATTCCTCCTGCTCCATCCGTTCGCGCACGTTCATAAAACCCCACCTTACCTTGTCAGAATACCTGTTAGTTTTGAATTCCCTGTGGAATTTGCGTGAATTTTCTTTAAAAACTTATCGGATTTTAACGCCGTGCAGTTCCGTCCCTGTCCGTTCCGGGCAGAGGCTTCCGGCAGAAAGTTCCCGCAGAGCAGCGGCAAATGCAGCTTCTTCCGGCTCTGGCAGAAGGACGGTCATGGCGATCTCGGCGCCATAGTCCGTGTCCCGGAGCAGCCCGCCGCGCTTTTCCAGCTCCAGCTTCACGCGCTCAAAGAGCGCATAGGGGCAGGCAAGATGCAGCACGCTCCACGGGCGCAGTTCGGAGATGCCCGCGTCGTCCAGCGCGTCCTTCGCGGCCTTCGTGTACGCGCGGCAAAGGCCGCCCGCACCCAGAAGAATCCCGCCGAAATACCGCGTCACGACGCACAGCACGTCCTGTACGCCCTCGCGTTCGAGCACGTTCAGAATCGGCTGACCGGCCGTGCCCTGCGGCTCGCCGTCGTCGCTGCAGCGCTTCTGACCGGAGTGCAGGATGTAGGCCCAGCAGTTGTGCCGCGCGTCGTATTCCTGCTTTTTGACGGCTTCCAGCCGCGCACGGGCCTCAGCCTCCGTCGTGACGGGCGCGATCAGCCCCAGAAAGCGCGACTTCTTTTCGATATATTCCGATGCGCCTTCTCCGGCGGGGATCAGGAACTGTTCCATTATACTTCCTCTATTACATACTGACGCAGTTTGCCGAATAAGGTTTCATCCAGCACTGCGTCGATCTGAATTCCGTTGTCTGCATACTCGCTGGAGAGCACCTGCGCCGTATCGTGGAGCGCGGCGACCATGCCGCCCTGCTGATACGGAAGGAGCAGCTTTACGCGGTGCTTTCCGCGTCCGAGCTGCGTCTCGATTGCCCCCTTGAGCGCATCCAGCCCGTATCCGTTTGCTGCCGAGATTGCGACCTTGTCGCTCCCGCGCGGAATTTCGTCATCCGGGACGAGGTCGCACTTGTTATAGCATTCGAGCACGGGCGTGCCGGGCTTTGCAAGTTCTGCAATCAGGCGGTTCACGACCGCGATATGATCCTCACGCTCCGGGTCGGCGCTGTCGATGACGTGGACGAGCAGATCCGCATATTCCAGCTCCTCAAGCGTGGCGCGGAATGCCTCGACCAGATGGTGCGGCAGCTTCGCGATAAAGCCGACCGTGTCCGACAGCAGCGCCTGACACGTATCGGAGACGGTCAGCTGCCGCGTCGTGGTGTCGAGCGTGTCGAACAGGCGGTTATTCGCCGGGATATCAGAGCCCGTGAGCGCGTTCAGAAGCGTTGATTTGCCTGCGTTCGTATAGCCGACGAGCGCCACGACGGGCAGCTCGTTCTTCTGCCGCCTGCGCCGCTGTTCGGCGCGGGTCTTGCGCACGAGTTCGAGATTTTCGCGCAGCTTCTGGATGCGCGAACGGATATAGCGCTTATCGGTTTCCAGCTGCGTTTCGCCGGGGCCTCTCGTGCCGATGCCGCCGCCGAGACGGCCCATTTCCTCGTTCCAGACCGTGAGCCGGGGCAGATAATACTGATACTGTGCCAGCTCGACCTGAAGCTTGCCCTCACGCGTTTTGGCGCGCTGGGCGAAGATATCAAGAATGAGCGCACTGCGGTCGAGCACGGTCGTTTTTAAAATATCTTCCAGCGTCCGCGTCTGCGAGGGGGTCAGGTCATTGTCGAAAATGACCATGTTCGCGCCCGTTTCCAGAACCAGCTGGCGGACCTCCTCGGCCTTGCCCTCGCCGATGAACGAGCGGGGGTCGGGGGTGTGCTTGTTCTGCAGGACCTTTCCGGCGCATTCGCCGCCTGCGGTATTGAGAAGGGCCTCCAGCTCGTCCAGCGTCGTCTCGGTCGCAGTCTCTTCCTTTGTGAAGCAGTCCGCGTTGAGGCCCACGAGCACGGCCCGGTCGATCGTTTTTCGGTTCAGTTCTTCCATAAATCCATTTCCGTCAGTTTCTTACAAATTGCGACAAGCATGAAAAAAGCCCGCACCGATACGCGGTGCGGACTGTCTTCTTACTTCAGGCCGTATTTCTTGTTGAAACGGTCGACACGTCCACCGGTGTCAACAAGCTTCTGCTTGCCGGTGTAGAACGGGTGACACTTGGAGCAAATTTCAACCTTGATGTCCTTTTTGGTAGAACCAGTCTCAATAACTGCACCACACGCGCATCTGATAGTAGTCTGTTCGTACTTGGGATGGATACCTTCCTTCATGAGTTTCACCTCTCTCATCAGATTTCTGTAAAAAGGCAGACTGCCCTTCCCTTGGTTCAAACGCCTAGATATAGTACCACAGGATGCGCCAGAATGCAAGGATAATTTTCAATTTTTCTTCCGGAACGCAAAAAACGGCCTGCAGCCAGATGGCCGCAGGCCAGTTATGCCGCCTACTGGAGGTTCCGGCGTTTGCGGAGCATGAAGTAGGTGAGAAAATAGAGGATCGCGCCGAGGACAAGATCTGCGAGCAGGGACAGGAGCATGGTACCGTGGAAAAACTGGGCGACGGCGTGCGGAGCCTCACTGACGACCCCATTGACGATGACCATGCGGCCGCCTGAAAAGACATTTTGCAGCAGGTGGTTCAGGAGGGAGCTGTCATCTGCAAGGCCTGCAAGCGTGCAGACGCCGAAGATCTGCTGCACGGCCTGAATGACAAAAAAGAACACGACGGAAAGAAGCCCCTTATGGTTGGCAAAGCTGTAGCCGATGGACATGGGCGCGTAGAACAGCAGGCAGGTGACAAGCAGGCTGACGAACAGCATCGCAAAGGTCTCCAGCGCAATGGCGATGCCGTTACCGGTGTAATAGCTGCCCAGCTCGCGCAGTCCGGATATAAAGTTGTTATATAGCTCTGTTGACACGCCGCCCTGCCAGATCACGATGGCGAGGGCAAGCAGCTCCGCCGCAAACGTGAACAGGAAAAAGAGCGCGGCGGTGATCAGCTTCGACCAGAGCAGGCTGTGGACACCGACGGGAAGCGTGAACATGAGATAGCCCTCGTCGGTAAGGAAGTTCTGGTGGAAGCGCTTGATCATCAGAACGGTGGAGAAGACCATCACGCCAAGACCCGCCAGCACATAGACAATGGCGAGCAGGACGCTGACAATATAGAGGACGCGCGTGGGATTCGGCACCTGCTGCAGGATCTGATTTGCGACGCGGGAAAAGACAGCCAGCAGCAAGAGCGCGCCGAACAGCGGCGCCATCAGACGGCCTGTGGCGCGGAACTCGTGTTTGATCAGTTTTCCCAGCATTTGAATACCTCCCGGAACAGGGCGTCGACCGACTGGCCGCGCGTCTCGCGGATCTCCTCGCAGCTTTCGTGCAGCGCGACGTGTCCATGATCGAGGAAAATGACATCATCAAGCACCGGCTCGACATCGGCGATCAGGTGTGTGCTGATGATGACGGCAGCCTCGGGGTTATAGTTTGAAATAATGGTATGCAGGATATAATCGCGCGTGGCGGGATCGACGCCGCCGATCGGCTCGTCGAGCAGATAGAGCTTCGCTCTGCGGCTCATGGTGAGCACGAGCTGGACCTTTTCCTTCATGCCCTTGGACATCTGACGGACGGACTGGTTGAGATCCAGACCGAGCTGCGAGAGCATCCGTTCGGCGGCTGCGCGGTCAAAATCGGCAAAGAAGTCGCCATAGAAATCAAGCAGCTGGCGCGTCTTCATCCAGGGGCTGAGCGTGATGCGGTCCGGCAGATAGGACACGACGGCGTTGGTCTGCGGTGACGGTGCTTGGCCGCCGATCAGCACTTCTCCGCTGGTGGGCTGCAGCAGCCCCATGGCAAGCTTGATCAGGGTGGATTTTCCGCTGCCGTTTGGCCCAAGCAGGCCAACGATACGGCCGGGTTCGAGCGCGAGATCGATATGGTCGAGCGCCATGGCCGCGCCATAGCGCTTTTCCAGCGCGCGGCATTCAAAGATCGGCATGTTCCTGTTCCTCCATTTGATCGAATAGATTGTGAATCTCCTGCTTTCCGCAGCCAAGCGCGCGCATGGCCGCGAGATACTGCCGGGTCTGCGCCTCGGCGAGCGAGCGGCGCGCAGCGGCGACGGCGGCTGCATCCTCGGTGACGAACTTGCCGGCGGTGCGCTGCGTGTAGATCAGTCCCGCGCGTTCAAGATCTGCAAAGGCGCGCTGCACGGTATTCGGATTGACACCGGCGTCGGACGCAAGGTCACGCACCGATGGGAGCTTGCAGCCGGGCGGATAGCCGCCGGAAACGATCTGCTGCTGCAAGCGCGCAACGAGCTGCGTGTAGATGGGTTGATCGGCCTGAAATTGCCAGGACATGAAGTCACCTCCTGTACTGCTGTATTAAGTGATTAACACAGTAGCACAGGAGGCGTGATTTGTCAAGCGGTTTTTAGAAAATACCGCAATTTTTCATTTTTTCTTCCGGAAAATTCTATACTTCTGTTCCATTCCGGCGCAGCAGCACGTACCCGGCGCGCCAAAGAGCGTATACAGATCTGCAGCGCGGCATTCCATTGCAAGCGCGGCTCAAAATTCAGCGGGAGCACACACAGAGTTCTGTGCGTGCTCCCGCTGGTTTCAGCTTCGGAAGCTACTTCATATACTTGTCTGCGGTGAAGCCGTACGGCAGCATCGCGCCAAGGGATTCGGCGACATAGGTGCCGTCGCTGCGGCCCATGTAGATCATGAAGCTGGGCGCGCAGAATTCCTGCATGACCTGACGGCAGACGCCGCAGGGCGGGAAAATATCGGCGGCGTCGCCGTCTTTTCCGCCGACGACGGCGATGGCGGCAAACTCCCGCTCGCCCTCGGAGACGGCCTTGAAAAATGCGGTGCGCTCAGCGCAGTTGCTGGGGCCGTAGGCCGCGTTTTCAATGTTGCAGCCGAGATAGACCTTCCCGCTCTTTGTCAGCAGCGCCGCGCCGACCGTAAAGCCGGAGTACGGCACATAGGCGAATTTCATCGCGGCAAGCGCCTGACGGACAAGCTCTTCCGGTGTCATGAGCGTTCTCCCTTCCTTCCTCTTAAACCAGCTCCGCAGCAAAGCTCCTCCCCGGCGTCTGGTACGGGACGCCAAGCAGCTCCGTCACGGTCGCAGCGATGTCGCAGAAGCCTGCGCGCGTGCCGAGATTGACGGGTCTTACTTGTTTGCCGAGCGCGATCATGGGGATATACTCGCGCGTGTGGTCGGTATGCTTGAGATAGCCGGGGTCGCAGCCGTGGTCGGCGGTGATGATGACGCAGTCGTCGTCTCCGAGCTTTGCAAGCAGCTCCGGCAGCCAGGTGTCAAATTCATGCAGCGCCTGTGCGTAGCCGTCCGGGTTCCTGCGGTGGCCGTAGAGCATATCGAAATCAACGAGATTCACGAAGCACAGGCCGGTAAAGTCCCGGTCCGCGATTTCGAGCGTCTTTGCAAGGCCGTCAGTATTGCCGGAGGTGTAGGTGAACTCCGTCATGCCGCGTCCGGCGAAAATATCGTGAATCTTGCCGACTGCAATCATATCCTGTCCGGCCTCGACAATCGCGTCGAGCATGGTCTTTGCGGGCGGCTCAAGCGAGAAATCGTGGCGGCGGGACGTGCGCGTGTACGGCCATTCGCCCTCGAACGGACGGGCAATGACGCGGCCCACACCGTATTTGCCGGTAAGCAGTTTCCGCGCGATGCGGCAATATTCATAAAGCTGCTCGGGCGGAACGATGGACTCATGCGCTGCGATCTGGAACACGGAATCCGCCGACGTGTAGACGATCAGATCACCGGTCTGCACGTGCTCGCGGCCATAGTCCTTGATGACCTCGGTGCCGGAATACGGCAGGTTGCACAGCACACCCCGGCCCGTCTGCTCGGAAAACGGCTTCAGGATCTCCTCAGGAAATCCGTGCGGGAACGTCGGCAGCGGCTGCGGCGAGACAAGCCCCGCGATCTCCCAATGGCCGATGGTCGTATCCTTGCCGCGCGAAAGCTCCTGCAGCCTCGCAAGCGCGGCCTGCGGACGGTCTGTCTTCGGCAGATAGTCCACGCCGTCCAGATTGCCGAGGCCCATGGAAATGAGGTTCGGCATGGCGAACTTCGGAGACTGGCTGCACGTGTGCAGCGTATTGGCTCCGACGTCGCCGAACTCCGCCGCGTCGGGCTCATAGCCCACGCCGCAGGAGTCAAGAACGATCAGAAATACTCGTTTCATTGCTTATTTCTCCAGTTTCACAGCCGTCTCAAGCGCCAGCTTCATCATGTTCGTGAAGCCGTTCTGCCGCTCCTCGGCGGTGCAGTTTTCGTTTCGCAGCAGATGGTCGGACACCGTGCAGATGGCAAGCGCACGCTTGCCTGCGCGGGCCGCGTTCATATAGAGGGCCGCAGCCTCCATCTCGACGGCCATGACCCCCATCTTCTTCCACGCCTGATTGCCGATCCAGCCGCCAGTCATATCGCCGTCGTCGCCGTAGAAGCGGTCGGAGGACAGGATGTTGCCGACGTGATAGGGAAGCCCCAGCTCCTTGGCTGTCTCGACGCAGGTTTCAAGCATATGATAATCCGCAATGGGCGCGAACGTGCCGGGCAGATGGTACTGGCCCGCCCAGTTCGAATCCGTGCAGGCGCCCTGCCCGATGACGATATCGCGCAGGTTGATATTCTCCTGCATCGCGCCGGTCGAGCCGATGCGCATGATGTTTTCCACGCCGAACACGGTATACAGCTCCCAGGAATAGATGCCGATGGACGGCATACCCATGCCGGAGGCCATGACGGAAATTTTTACGCCGTGGTACGTGCCGGTATAGCCGTGGATGCCGCGGACATTATTGACGAGAACTGCGTTTTCCAGAAAGTTTTCCGCAATGAACTTCGAGCGCAGCGGGTCGCCGGGCATGAGAACAGTCTTACCAAAGTCGCCGGGCTTGGCATTGATATGCGGAGTCGGATAATTCGCCATAAAATTGGTTCCTTTCTATGTGTATGATGAATGAAAGCGGGAATATGCGGGTTTTTCAAATTCGCAGAGCAGTACGGATTCTCCGCAGCCCCTACGCTGCTGGTGCGTTACTGCTTCTCCGCCTCCAGCTTCTTGACGATCTTGACCACGCGGCTGGTGCCGAGGCGGGACGCGCCGAGCTCGATGAACTTTTCCGCGTCCTCCAGCGACGAAATGCCGCCGGCGGCCTTGATCTTCACGCCGGGCTTTACGTGCTTCGCGAACAGCTCCACGTCATGGAACGTCGCGCCGCCGGTGGAGAAGCCGGTGGAGGTCTTGATGTAGTCCGCGCCGGAATCGGAGACGATTTCGCACATCTTGATCTTCTCGTCGTCCGTCAGCAGGCACGTCTCGATGATGACCTTCAGGAGCTTGCCCTCGCAGTGCTGCTTGACGGCCTTGATCTCTTCGAGCAGATCGTCCCAGCGCTGGTCCTTGACCCAGCCGATGTTGATGACCATGTCGACCTCGTCCGCGCCGTTCTGGACCGCGTCGAGCGCTTCGAGGCACTTGGCCTTCGTCGTGTCGTAGCCGTTCGGGAAGCCGATGACGGTGCAGATGGGCAGCTTGTCCCCGACGTAGTCCTTCGCCTGCTTCACATAGGAAGCGGGGATGCAGACGGACGCGGTATGATACTTCATGCCGTCGTCGCAGATGGCCTTGATCTCGGCCCAGGTCGCCGTCTGGGCGAGGAGGGTGTGATCGACTTTACTGAGGATCTCGTTCAGTTCCATGGAGAAGTTCCACCTTTCTGTGTTCGTTGATATAGTCCTGATAGCATTTATGGCACATGGCGATATAACTGTCGTTGCCGCCCAGGAAGACCTGATCGCCCTCGGTGACGACATAGCCGTCGGGGCTGATGCGGGCGTTCGTGGTCGCCTTGCGGCCGCAGTCGCAGATGGTTTTGATCTCGGTAATGGAGTCGGCCAGCTCAAACAGCCTCCGGCTGCCGGGGAAGAGCTTCGTCTGGAAATCCGTCCGCAGGCCGAAGCACAGAACGGGCAGGTTCTCGCGGTCGACAAGCTCCCGCAGCTGATCGATCTGCTGCCCGGTCAGGAACTGACATTCATCGACAATGATCACGTCCGCCCTGCCGTGCGCGGCGTATTGTTCGCGCAGGTCGCACTCCGGGCCGATCGCCTCGCACTGCGCCGTCAGGCCGATGCGCGAACGCAGCGTGAATTCTCCGTCGCGCCGGTCGGCGGCAGGCTTGATGAGCCAGACGCGCATCCCGCGCTCTTCGTAATTATATTTGGTAATGAGCGCCGTCGCCGTTTTGCTCGAGCCCATTGCGCCGTATTTAAAGTACAGCTTCGCCATATCCTCATCCCTTCTTTTATGGGGTATTAGTTATTATACCAAAACTTTTCCCCATTTGGAAGGGGCATTTTGCGTTTTTCGCCGGAATCGCTGCGGACGGCCTCCGCGCGCATTTATCATATTTTGCTTACAATTTATCATATTGTCTGTTTCTGCACGGAATCTGCGCTTTTGCCTTGCACTTTTTTCCGCCGCGTGCTATACTGCCAATGAAATTTCGGATACAGGAGGGCTTCATATGTCCATTCTTTTGACCGGCGGCGCCGGGTTCATCGGCAGCCACACCGCCGTTTCCCTGCTGAACGCGGGACAGGATATTGTCATTGTTGATAATCTGTACAACAGTTCTCCGAAGGTCATTGACCGCATCGAGCGCATCACCGGCAAGCGCCCGGTCTTTGTCGAGGCAGACTGCTGCGACAGGGCCGCGATGGACAGGCTTTTTTCCGACTACGACATCACCGGCGTCATCCACTTTGCCGGACTCAAGGCCGTCGGCGAATCCGTCGAAAAGCCGCTGCTCTATTACCGCAACAATCTGGACTCCACGCTGACCGTTCTGGAGGTCATGCGCGAGCATAACTGCCATCAGTTCGTCTTCTCGTCCTCGGCCACGGTCTACGGCGACCAGCCTGCGCCACTGTATGAGACGGCGCAGACCGGCGGCTGCTCCAATCCCTACGGCTGGACGAAGTTCATGATCGAGGAGATCCTGAAGGGTGCCTGCAGGGCCGATCCGGCGCTTTCCGTCGTGCTGCTCCGCTACTTTAACCCCATCGGCGCGCACGAATCCGGCCTGATCGGAGAAAACCCGAACGGCATTCCCAACAATCTGATGCCCTACATCACGCAGGTCGCCATCGGCCGCCGCGAAAGGCTGACCGTCTTCGGCGACGACTACGACACCCCGGACGGTACCGGCGTGCGCGATTATATCCATGTGGTTGACCTGGTCCGGGGCCATGTCTGCGCCATCAAGAAGCTGCAGACCAACTGTGGCTGTTCATCTGCAATCTGGGCACCGGCCACGGCTACAG
>ERZ791624.440-NODE-440-length-29077-cov-2.696988_pt1 | contig 29077 bp, 16 predicted proteins | sample MGYA00510058_ERZ791624 | MGnify/ENA primary metagenome ERZ791624 (study PRJEB30046, sample SAMN00715158) | human gut metagenome | study: EMG produced TPA metagenomics assembly of the A metagenome-wide association study of gut microbiota in type 2...
ACTTTTAAACTATATCTTATGATTAGACAACTATTCACAGTAAGTTCTATGATTATGGCTCTTGGTATGACTCCTTCTCTCGCATATGGGGGGGTGACTCACATCCAGGAAACTAATCAGTCCAAGAATGGACAGTGCACTGGTACCATTATTGACCCTACAGGTGAGCCAGTAATTGGTGCTACAGTTACAGTTAAGGGAAAGCAGGGTGGAACCATCACCGATTTGGATGGTAACTTTATGCTTTCTAATGTTCCTTCCAAAGGAAATTTAGTTGTGTCTTACATTGGTTATGCTACGCAAACTCTTCCAATCAATGGAAAAACTAGTTTCAGTATTGTCTTGGCTGAGGATACCGAAACGTTGGATGAAGTTGTTGTAATAGGTTATGGCGTACAGAAAAAAGTGAATCTTACCGGATCTGTCGCTTCTGTGAAAGGAGATGCGTTGGAACATCGTCCGGTAGTGGATGCAACACAGAGTTTGCAAGGTTTAGTTCCGGGTTTGTCAGTAAGCAATGGAGGATCGGGACGTCCTGGCGCTACCGGTTCGTTGAGTTTGCGTGGTCAAGGCAACTTGTCTGGAAATTCTGCTCCTTATGTATTGGTAGATGGTGTGGAAATGTCTCTTTCAGATGTAAACCCGAATGACATCGAGAATATTTCTGTATTAAAAGACGCGGCGGCTTGTGCTATTTATGGAGCACGTGCAGCTTACGGTGTGATTCTGGTGACAACTAAACAAGGTGAAGAAGGAAAGATGCGTGCCAGTTATCAAGGTACATTAGGATGGAGTGCTCCAACTGTGCTGCCGGATATGGTGAATTCACTTGACTTTGTGAAGTTTTGGAATGACGGTGTCAGCAATACAGGAGCTGCTAACCGTATGTATAGTGAGCAAAAAATAGCTGATTTGGAACAATATATGAGAGATCCGTCCAGTATTGACCCGTGGGGAGATTTGGCACCGGGTGAATCATTGAATGCCGCATTCGAAAACTCGGAACGCGGATTGGGAAATACGGATTATTTTGATCTGCACTATAAAAATTATAGCTTTAAGCATAACCACAATCTCAGTTTTAGCGGGGGTAGCAAGAAAGCACAATATTATGTTTCCGGAGGCTATTATAATGAGGACGGTATTTTGCGCTATGCTGATATGGACTATACACGCTATACGGTTAATGCCAATATCACTTCAGAATTGACTAAATGGTTGAAACTGAAATTCAACACTAAGTTTATGCATTCGGATAATAGGACTCCTTTTAATAATGAAGATCCGAAAACTGGACTTGACGGTGGCTTGAGTGAAGGATTTTATCATAGTTTGGCACGTTTCCGTCCTACGGTATCGGTTATTGACCCTAATGGACATTTTACGGAATTGTCTATGATTCCTTATTTGCAGAGTGGAACGTATACAGATACGCAACGTGACCGTTTTAATATCACTGCAGGTTTTGAATTGCAACCGCTGAAAGACTGGTTTATTTTCTTTGATTATACTTATAAGCAAATGAACTTGGAGTATGAAGCATTGAATGTGGCTCCCAGTATTTATGAGCAAGATGGGGTGACAATGACCAAAGTGGCGCGTTCTGAATTGGGAGTAGTGGAAGACGGTAAGTTTACACGTACTTATGGACGTACCCGTTATCAGACTATCAATCTTTATACAAACTACCAGTTCACTCTGAATGATCATCATAACTTTACATTAATGGGGGGGTATCAAGAAGAGGATAATGATTATAGCTATATGAAGAACTCTATTACAGGCTTGTATTCTACAAACAACCCTAATTTGGGTATGGGTACAGGTGATAAAGTGGTAGTGGATACTCGTAACGGATGGGCTACACGAGGCTTTTTTGGGCGTATCAATTATGACTACGACGGTCGCTATCTGTTGGAATTGAACGGCCGTTATGATGGGTCTTCTCGCTTTGCTAAAGGAAACCGCTGGGGATTCTTCCCTTCCGCACTTTGGGATGGAATATTTATCGGGAGAAATTTATGGAACCGGCAGCCGATTTCCTTTCTAATTTGAAATTGCGTGTATCATATGGTTTGTTAGGTAATCAGGCAGATGCCGGTTTATATACTTTTGCTTCCAATATGTCACTGAATGGTGGTTTGGGAGGATATATATTTAGTGACGGTCGTCATATTTATACCAATCCTGCTCCTGTTATTGACCCGAATACTACTTGGGAGAAGGTGGAAAGCAAAAATATCGGATTGGATTTTGGTTTCTTTGGAAACGCTTTGACCGGAACCGTAGATATATTCCAGCGTGATACAAAAGATATGTTGGGACCGGGGCTGGAGTTTCCCGATATGTTTGGTGCGGTAGCTCCACAGACTAATAACGCCCGTATGCGTAACCGTGGTTGGGAGTTGTCTTTGAATTATCGTGGAAAAATAGGTAACGATATTGATTATAGTGTCGGAGGGTCGGTTTCAGACGCTGTTTCCGAAGTGACGGAATATGCTAATGCTAAAAAGAATGATCCTTACGGAAGGTGGTATACAGGTCGTAAAGTAGGTGAAATATGGGGATATCGGGCCGAAGGTCTGATTCAGACACAAGAAGAAGCTGACGCTTACAATGCGGAGTATGATTTAAGCTATATCAGTGGAAAACTGTGGGAACCGGGAGATGTGAAGTATATAGATCTGGATGGCAATAAAGTCATTGACAGGGGAGACAATAGACTGGTGGATGGTGATATGGGAGACCAGACTATAATTGGTAATACAACCCCACGTTATCAGTACACTTTCAATGGATATATCAGTTGGAAAGGATTAAGTCTGAGTGTTATGTTCCAGGGTGTGGGCAAACGTGACTGGGTTGCCGGTGGCGCATATTTCTGGGGATTTGGCCCTTATGCTCAAGTTACTGTTTTCAAGGAACATATGGATTATTGGAGACCGGACAATCCGGGAGCTTATTATCCGAAACCTTATATTAATTCTGCGGGTGGAGTAGCTCCTTATCAGGATAAAAATATACAGCGTACTGATTTGTATTTGCAGAATGCAGCTTATTGCCGGTTGAAGAATCTGACTTTAAGCTATGACCTGCCTAATGCATGGGTACACAAAGCTGGCTTGCAGAAAGTGCAGGTGTTCTTTTCCGGAGAGAATCTGTTGACATTTACCAAACTGAAAGGTATGTTTGATCCGGAAGCCATTTTTAGTTCCAACTCATATACAAGTGAGGGAGGAAAGAACTATCCGATGAACCGCGTATTGTCCTTAGGCTTTATTGTTAATTTATAATTTTGATATCTTATGAAAAAAAGAAATATATTATTGGGGCTGGCTTTGGCATTCTGTTTTACGGCTTGCTATGATTTGGATAAAATGCCCGAGGGAGTATTGTCTACGGCCGAACCGTTTCGCAGTACAGGCGAAATAAGAAACTATATAGACCGCTATTATGAATTTGGTGTCCGTACGCAAGGGTTCATGGCTGGTGGTGGAGGTGGTATTGCCGGTAATGATGTTAACAGTGATAATTTGGCATCTGCTGCTGTCAATTCGCGCCTGATGGGATTAACTTCGTTGAGCAATGCGGTGGCTTTAGATAATTATACACATATTCGTAACATTAATTTTTTGATAAATAATGCCGGTGATTGTCCGGAAAAAGGCAGTGTAGAGTATAATCATCTGATGGGTGAGGCCTATTATTTCCGTGCTTGGTTTTATTATTCCATGTTTTCAGACTATGGTCGGTTGGCATGGGTAGACACCCCGCTAGAACCAAATCTGGAAGTAATGATGTTGCCTCGCGAGAGCCGTACATTTATTGCCGATAAGATTTTGGCAGATTTGGATATGGCCATTTCACTGATGAAAGAGCAGAATAATTCGTCATCCATGCGTCTGCACAAGGATGTAGCCCGTGCGTTGAAGAGTGAAGTCGCTCTCTTTGAGGCTACATGGGAAAAATGGCATTATGCTAAGGAAAAAAACAAACCCGAAAAGTTTTATGATACGGAACTTGGAGAGGCAGAGTTAATGGCAAAGATAGACAACTATTTGGATCAGTCTATCGCCGCTGCTGAAGAAGTGCGTCAACGGGGAGTATGGAAAATATATAATACCGGAAATGTGGAGAATGATTATAGGAGTATTTTTGAAACTCCTGATCTGACTGCTAATCCTGAAATTCTTTGGTTTAAGATGTATGATGGAGATCAGGTGGGCAATAGTGTCACTCGTTATTTGAATACAGGTGGAGGTAATGTGGGGGTTACAGCATCTTTAGTAGATGATTATTTGACGATAGACGGCCGGCCTTTGGTTGGGAAAGAGCTTCTTGATGCCAAGCGTGTCTATCCTACGGAGTTGCTTCCTACTGTCCGAGACCCCCGTTTGTCGCAGACTGTGGCCTTGCCTGGACAGCGCATGCAACCTGCTGGGGCTGGTAATCCGTACGTTGTCGGTTTCCCCTCGTTGGCTGGCGATGGTTCAGCATTTGGAACGAACATGACCGGTTATGTGATGTTGAAACATGTACAGATAGATTATACTGGAGATTATATCTCGGAATATAAAGGCTCTACTCCTGCCATTCAGTTCCGTTACGCTGATGTTTTGTTGAATTATGCGGAAGCGCTGGCCGAGAAGAACGGGGCGGCTAATGCGGGCAAGATTATAGAGATATTGCATCCTTTGCGCGAGCGTGCCGGTATGCCGGATATTGATTTCGACCGTGAATATAATACTTCTGCGGAGTATCCGTTTAGAAATCTGGATAAATATATCCAAGCTGTACGCCGCGAACGCCGGGTGGAAAAAGCATTGGAAGGTCGTCGGGTATTTGATATCATGCGCTGGGCCGCTGCCGAGGAGTTGATTATAGGTAACCGCGCACACGGTGCTTTGTTTATAGGCAGTAACTTGCCGGAACAATACGGGCCAGAGTTGAAATATGACCAGGCATCTGGAAATAATATGTTTTTGACAGGCAGCCCTGATGATGCTGAACGTTACATATTACCGGTGCCTCCTTCTACAATGCCGAATGGATGGCAGTTTAAACCGAACCGGGATTATTTGTTGCCTATCCAGGAACGTATGATTAATGTAATGGATGGCATGTGGGAACAGAATCCCGGTTGGTAAGGAAGTGATGAATGAATCCAAAGTTATATAAAAATGAATAGAATAACCAGTAGTGTATTGTATTCTTTGACGGGAGCAGCGATGTTGTCATCGCTGCCTTCCTGCAAGGTAAAGAAAGAGAGCGACGGGAATGAGAAAAAAAGCATGAATATTGTGTATATCATGTGTGATGACCATTCTTTTCAGACTATCAGTGCATATGACCAACGTTATATGCAGACACCCAATATTGACCGGATAGCCAATGAAGGGGTCCGTTTCACAAATAGTTTTGTGGCAAACTCCCTGAGTGGCCCCAGCCGTGCCTGTATGCTGACCGGTAAACATAGTCATGCCAACGGATTTACGGATAATACCACCACATTTGACGGTAACCAGCAGACTTTCCCGAAACTGCTTCAGGCTAATGGCTATCAGACTGCTATGATCGGTAAATGGCATCTGGTATCTGAACCTACCGGATTTAATTATTGGGACATCCTGATAGGACAAGGGGATTATTATAATCCGAAATTTATTAAAAATGGTGAACGGGTACAACGGGAAGGCTATGCTACCAACATTGTGACAGATTTAGCAATAAATTGGATGGACAGCATCCGGGACAAGAGTAAACCATTCTGTCTTTTTATTCATCATAAGGCTCCTCATCGTACTTGGATGCCCGATCTTTGTGATCTTGACTTGTATGATGATGTGATTTATCCGATGCCCGAAAACTTCTATGATAAATATGAAGGTAGAATTCCTGCATCCAAGCAGGAAATGAGCATTATAAAGGATATGGATTTGGTGTATGACCTGAAGATGGCGGACAAGGAGAATGAGATCCATACCACAACGGGACTGGAAGAAGCGGGTAGAAATATGTATAATGCTCTGAATCCGGAACAGAAGGCTGCTTGGGATAAACACTATGATCCTATCATTGCCAGATTCAAAAAGGATAAACTGACGGGTAAAGCCTTGGCAGAATGGAAATATCAGCAATATATGCATGATTATATGCGAGTTATTCATTCTGTAGACCGTAATGTGGGACGTGTCTTGAAATATCTGGAAGAGAACGGATTGATGGAAAATACGATGATTGTCTATACTTCCGACCAGGGATTCTATATGGGAGAACATGGTTGGTTTGACAAGCGTTTCATGTACGAAGAGTCTTTCCGTACCCCTTTGCTGGTCCGTTTGCCGGGAGGAAAGAAAGGTGATGTTGATGAGATGGTGCAAAATATTGATTATGGTCCTACTATATTGGACCTTGCAGGGGTGGAGGTACCGGCAGATATGCATGGAGTTTCTTTCTTGCCTTTGCTGAAGGGGGAGAAAGTGCCTGACTGGCGTAAATCATTGTATTATCATTTTTATGAATACCCGGCTGAACATGCTGTCCGCCGCCATTATGGTGTACGTACAGAACGTTATAAATTGATGCATTTTTATAATGACATAGACTGTTGGGAACTATATGATTTACAGGAAGATCCTATGGAGATGCATAATATCTACGGACAACCTGGAACGGAAGAGTTGGTTAAAGAATTGAAGACGGAATTATTACGTCTCCAAGTTCAGTATGATGACCCTATTCGTAACATTTACAAGGATTGACAACCTAATCTGACCTAAATTTAACATAGCATGAAGTATTCCCGGTCTTTCTGTTTTCAAGAAGGTCGGGAATCTTTTTTTCTATAATCGGACGGACTCATTCCCATTGCATTTTTGAATACAGTGCTGAAATTGCGTGAATGCTTGAATCCTGACTGTTCTGCTACTTCGCTTATGGACAGTGTGGTGGCATCTAGTAATTTACGGGCATATTCCAAACGGCATTTTATGATGTATTCACTGATGCCTATATCCATCATTCCTTTAGTCTTGTTGTAGAGTGACGCACGGCTCATTCCCATTTGCTTTGCTATGAAATTGACATCCATATCCACATTGCTGATATTTTCATTGACAATGCGGCTGAATTGAAGCATCAGCTGCTCATTGATGTGATTCAGATTTTCTTGTTTGGGTATAGGGATATCTATGGTGGCATAGTGCTTTTTCACGATGTTGTGATTATGCATGATATTCTGTATCTGGATAGAAAGTAAATCCATGTCAAACGGTTTGGTTATATAGGCTTCTGCTCCTGTTTTGTATCCTTCTTCTATACTGGCGTCATCGACACAGGAAGTAAGCAGTATCACAGGCATATAGTTTAAGTCTGGTTTTTGTTTGATATAGCGGCATAGTTCAAATCCGTTCATGCGGGGCATTTTGACATCACTTAATACAATTTGGGGGCGTTGTGACGTAAGGATAGGAAGAGCTTCCATGCCATCATGAGCTTCATACACTTCTTCAAACAGAACTTGTAGGTTGCAAATCAGGTAATTACATAAGTCGCGATCATCTTCCACTATTAGAATAGAATGAAATTTCTCTATGCTGTCTTGTTGAGGTTGTTTGTAATCGATGTCGGCTGATAGATGCAATGCATCATTCAAATAGGTTTGAGGTGTAGATTGAATGTCGGCGGCTTCCTGTCTATACGGTAATGTGAAAAAGAAAGTCGCTCCTTTGGTTTCATTATTTTGAGCTCCGATGATGCCTCCGTGCATTTCTACCAGTTGTTTGGCGTATGACAAGCCGATTCCGTTACCTTGAAAGCTATGTTTACCCTGATAGAAGCGAGTGAATAAATTGGCTATATCTTCTTCTTGAAGACCTATTCCTTCATCTTTTATAGTTACCCGTACACGGCTTCCATTACCTTCGAGGTAAGTGGAAACAGTGACAGTAGAATTTTCTTCGCTGAATTTATAGGCATTTGTCAATAGGTTGTTAACGACGATTTCACATTGACTGCGGTCAAAATACATAGTTTCTATGGTAGTGTCAGGAGTAAATGCCAATGAGATATTACGTAACGAAAGTTCATCCTTGAAATCATTTAGGATACTTTGCAACCATTCGTTGAAGGGCGTGGAAGACATGCGCAGGATATTTTTCTCTACTTCCATCTTGCGCATATTCAGAATCATGTCAATGATGTTTTTCATTTGTCGTGCTTGCTTGAACGCACCATATAGTTTGCCACGGAGTTCATAGGGGATTTGTTTGCTGTTTGTAAGTTGTTTCAACGGTGTATAAATTAAGGTTAAAGGGGTACGCAGTTCATGGTTGATATTGATCAAAGCTTTCACTTTTTCCTTGTAGATGGTACGTTCCTGTTCCTTGTATTTCCGTTTCAGTTGACGGTCGTGAGCTTTTATGGTATAGATAATGAAAAGAATGATGATGACCGCACATAATAGGATGAACCAGGATTGTTGCCACCACGGAGGAAGGACAGTGAATTTCAGCAAAGTGAATTCAGGACTCCAGCTACCATCGTTCTGTGTACATTGAACCGTTATTTTATAGTCGCCCGGAGAAATGGTATGTAAAACAAGATGGGGACGGGATGTTTCTGTGTATTCTGTGTTCAGCCCTTTTATGCGGAACCGGTAGATGCGCTTGTGAAATACATTTCCCCCTTCCAGTTGTGTATGTATTTTTAGGGAGGAGAAATTATAAGGAATTTCCATAGTTGATCGGGGGATGAAGTGAACTGTTGTGCCGTTCAATGCTATTTCTTGCAACTTAAGTGTGATGGGAGGTGGAGCCGAAGCTGGTTTTAAAGCTTTGTTGATTCGTACCAATCCCTCGGAGCCACCCATGTATATGTTGCCGTCACTTGCCACCAATGCAGGTTTGGCTAAAAAGTCGTTAGGTAATATGCCGTCCATCTCATTGTAGATGACAAAATGATTTTTATGTGGATTATAAGCGTATATGATTCCCAATGACCCCATCCATACGATGCCTTCATGGTCAATGACTAAAGAAGTGATTACGTCATTTCCATCGGGTAGCTTTAATGGCTCTTTACGGTTTGAGGGCAGGTGAATTCTGGTGACTCCATTAGGTTCGGCTATCCATAGAGTCCCTAAAGAATCAATGCTTGCAGCTAATATCTGGTTATTTTTCTCATAAGCTATGGTTTCGTATTCGTTTTTCTCTTTGTTGTATTGGAATACATTGTTTCGGTCATGAAAAAATGGATAAGTACGGTATTTTCCAATATAGATCCAAGAATATTGTAATTGTTTGTTCTTGAAGTGGATGGGAATAAGTTGTTGGCTTCCGGGAATATATCGGTAAAAAGCATTACCGTATAGTTCTATTTCGTTCCGATCATTAACTCGTATATTGGTGGGTGCACTGGAGCTTGCCAGCTTTGCTTCTGCATCTTTGTCCGGAAGAGAGAAGCGCTGGTAGTTTCCTGTCTTTTTATTGAAGCGGAAGATTCCTTTTGAAAAACTGGATGCTAGCAGTTCGGTTTCGGATAAAGGGCAAATGGATACTATTTTTTCTCCCAATGTTTGCGGATAGTGGGTAAAACGTTCCGTTTGCGGGTCAAAGCAGTTGATACCGCCTCCGTCCGTACCAATCCAGATCCGTCCGTCTTTATCTTCCCATAGGCATAAGGGGCATTTGTCGGACAAGCCTGAGGCTGGGTTTTGTGCAGCTTTGGTATAGGTAGTGATAAAACCTTTTTCTGCTCCTAGTACGCCTTCCCGCACCATACCTATCCACATGTGGTTGTTGCTGTGGCATAGGCATGTGACTGAATTGGCAGGGAATTGCCGGTTTTCTTTGTTTGATAAGATTTGAATATCATGAGTGTCCGGATAGATTATATTCACTCCGCCGCCATCTGTTGCCAGCCAAATGGCTTTATCCCATTCTGTTATATCAAGAACGATATCGTTGCTCAAGTTTGAATTACGGGTATTATAGGAGGTCAGCAGTTGTCCATCCTGATTATAACATTTTACTCCTTGCCCGTAGAAGGAAACCCAGTAACGTCCGGAGGAATCCTTATATAGATCGTATGCATTGGATGATTCACCGAATGGAGAATCAGTTATTTCTCCTGTATGTTTATTTAATAGCTTTATTTCCCATGCATTGTTTATTATCAGGTAATGAGTGGAGTCGAAAGGCTCCATCTTGATAATATGGATTCCTGTCGTTTTTAAAGGGATTGCTTTGGAATGTTTTAATTCTTTTTCATATACAAGCAATGTGTCGGTTACAGGTATCAGCAGCTTGCTTCCTTCAGTTGTTATAATGGAAGCTTTTACCGGCTGATTATGTCGCAGAAAAATTTGCAGGGAATCTTTCTCATATTCATAATAACTGATTCCTTGTGAGGTGATCGCCCATATCCGTTCTTCATTATCTCCGAAAATATCGTTGATGTAATGGCTGTTTTTACGTAATAAATACGGTAGATTATATTTCTTGATTTTTTCTCCATTGAAACGATATATTCCTTGAGTGGTTCCGACCCATAATGAACCGTTTTTGTCATCGTATAGGGATATAATAGAGGTTGGAAGTCCTTCTTTAATAGAAAGTTGTTTAAAATGATAATAAGGACGGTTGATGGAATAAGTCTTTATGATAAAACAACATAGAACCAGGATTACATAGACGGTTTTTCTCATTCAGATAAGGTCTTAAAACAAATATTTGTACAAATATAAGAAATAGGTTTTGAAATTCAAAGCGAAAAGAGGATATTGATAACCGAATGGCTGTGATATTATATATAATTTGTCATTCTGAACAGATGTAAAAGATAACATAGTGTTCAGAATGACAAAATAGATTAAAAAATGAGGGGGATTTGTCTGACTGTTTTTTTGTCCTTATAAGGGGATTTTTTTCAGTTTCTCATTCTCAACCATTACTTTATATGTCTTTCCTTTAGTTGTCTTAAAGGTAAAAGTCAGGTTACCATATCTCAGATTGCAGGGCTCACCGGCTTTGGACAGAATGACGGCTTCTTTTAATTTACCATCCTGCCAGATAATGTCAATTTCAAAGTTACCTTTGGCACAAAGCCCCTTGACTGAACCTTCTTTCCATGCGTCTGGCAAGGCTGGGAGTAATTGGATGAATCCCATGTGACTTTGCAACAACATTTCTGTGATACCGGCAGTTCCGCCAAAGTTACCGTCAATCTGGAAAGGCGGATGGGTATCCCATAAGTTGTCCAAAGTTCCATTTTTTAGTAAGTTGCCAAATAGTTTGTAGGCGTGGTTGCCGTCTTGCAGACGTGCCCATTGATTCAGTTTCCATCCCATGCTCCAGCCGGTAGCTCCGTCACCGCGGTGTTCTAAAACAACTTTGGCGGCATTGGTTAATTCGGGAGTAGTAATTGGTGAAAGGTGTGGCCCGGATGCAGTCCGAATAAATGGTTGACGTGACGATGCTCGTCTTTGGGATCGTCTATGTCTGTTGACCATTCCATTAACTGACCATAACGTCCTATTTGATAGGGTACAAGATGTTTCAGTACATATTGCCATTGTTTACGGTCTTTGGAATCGACACCCAGTGCTTTGCTGGCATCAATGGCGTTGAGCAATATTTCGCGGATTACAGCATGTACAAAAGTAGCTCCTTGGTCTACAGGTCCATGCTCGGGAGAAGTGGAAGGAGCAGCAGTGTAGGTCCCGTCCGGTTTATGCCATAAATAGTCTACAGCAAAGTTGGCACTGCTCTTGATAAGATCATAGCCTACTTCTTTCAGGAATTTTTTGTCTCGGGTGTAATCATAGTATTCCCAAATGTGAGTTGCCAGCCAGGGACCTGCCATCGGGTTAAAGTTCCAGGACATATTTTCATCGGTCAAAGGGGAAGTAAATCCGAAAATGTTTCCGGATATGGAGGCTGTCCATCCGCGTGCGCCGAAATAGGCTTGGGCTGTTTTTTCTCCCGGCTTTACCAAGGTACGGATGAAGTCTATCAAAGGCCATACACATTCGTTCAGATTGGTGGAGCAAGCAGGCCAGTAGTTCATCTGGATATTGATATTATTATGGTAATCTACATGCCATGGGCCATCTACCCCGTTGGCCCACATTCCTTGCAGGTTGGCCGGGAGATTGCCGGGGCGTGAACTGGCAATTAATAAGTATCGTCCGAACTGATAATAGATTTCTTCCAGCCGGTAGTCCGGATTTCCTTTGCGATAGCGTGCCAGACGTTGATGGGTGGGAAGATCTGTAACGGCAGGATATTGCAAGGTCATAGGAGCATGAGGGTTCAGTTGTAGTTTGACTCTGCCAAACAGTTGGGTATAGTCCGTTTTGTGTCGCTCGCATAATTCGTTGTAATTTTTGGCAGCGGCAGCGTCTAGCATGGCCAGGGTTGTTTGGTCCGGATCAGGACCGACATACGTCTTGGGGTCTTTGAAGTCTGGATTGAAGTTGAGTTTATAATCGGTATCTGCGGTCAGCAGAAAAATGACTTCATCCGCATTGCGGACAATGAATTTGCCATCAGTCGTGTTCAGGCTTCCTCCTTTGTTTATGGCTTGTATGCGGAGAGCAAATTTCATTTGGTTGTTTTTGAGGCGACCGGTATAGAGCAAACGATTGGGACCGTCTGTTTTGATATCACCTATGGCTTCAGGGTTGCTGCCATAGCTGAATATCAGGTTTTGCATGCCGGGACGGTCGGCTGTGAACTTCAGTACCATCACGCTGTCGGGGTAGGAAACGAAGTATTTACGCTCGTAGTTCACTTCATCTTTGCGAAAACTGACTATTGCCATGGCCGAGTCAAGAGACAGGATGCGTTTATAATCGGTCATACCGATTTCACTTAAACCGGTTTCGATGTAAGCTTCTCCCAATGTAGTAAAGGAGCCGAAGCGAAAAGGTGTTTCACGGCTTGGCTCATAATCGGCCAGTCCGTTGAAGTTTTTGCAGGTAAGTTCTTCTGCTTTTTTCTGGTTACCGTCTGTGAATGCTTGGCGGATTTCGGGTAACAGGTGTGCCGACTCTTTATTTACGTTCCAATAATAAGCTGCTCCCTTTTCTGTGTTCGGTCCTCCGCGCCATAGTGTCTTTTCGTTTAAAGTGATTCGTTCTGCCGCTATAGATCCCATAACATTGCCTCCCAAACTGCCGTTTCCTATGGGGAGCGAGTTGTTTTCCCATGCTTTGTCTGTTGCAGGAGAATACCAGGAAGCGCGTCCGTCCAAATTATTAGGGGTATCAAACCAGATGCTCAATCCTTTGGTGTAATCTGTACTCTGTGCCTGTAAGGAAGCTGCGAATAAGCTTCCTAAAATGCATAGTTGAAGTTTCTTCATAAATTAATGATATTAGTTAAAGGTATTTCTACAAAAATACAATTAGATTTTTATTTGTGAGAAATGTAATGTTTGAAATTTAGGGTGATTTCCTGTTTTTATAGGTATATCAAGGTTGAAAGATAATTTTCATCGAACATTTCATTGGCGATATCCCACAGATGTTCTGCTGTCAGCATTTCTATCCGTTTGAATACTTCTTCCGGACCTTCAAATTTACCATAGTGCAAGAACGTTTTTCCCATATCCAATGCATTGTTCTCAAAATTGTCTCCGGCAACTCCTATTTGTCCGATGATCTGTTTTTTTGCTGCACTCAGTTGTGAGGAACTTAGTTTGCTGTCACGCAGTTTTTTCAATTCTTTATGAACTAGTCCGATGCAACGGTCTGCATCTTCCGGATCTGTTCCGAAATAGATGCAGAACACTCCTGTGTCTGTGTATGAGGTCAGATTGGCTTCTACGTTATAGACCAGCCCCCGGCGTTCGCGCAAGGAAACGTTCAGCCGGCTGTTCATACCGGGTCCTCCCAGCAGATTGTTCAGCAGGTAAAGTCCGGTTCGTTTTTCATTATATGCATTATATCCCCGGCTACCTATCATTACATGGGCTTGATGTGTTTCTTTATTCAGTGTCAATGTCTTAGGAATATAGAGAAAAGGTTCTGTCCGTTGGCGTTCGGTAATGGAAAAAGGGATGTCGGCTGTCACTTTCTCTATGGTGCGTATCACTTTCTTAAAGTCTATATTGCCTTGAATGAAAAAGATCATATTGGTAGCTTTGTAAAAACGGGAAGTAAAATTCAAGGCGTGTTCACTTTTGAAACTACGCAATAAGTCCGGTTTGCCCAAAATATTCCTTCCCAAAGGATGATTGGGAAAAATCAATTCCTCGAAATCATCAAAAATCAGTTCTGACGGACTGTCTTCATAACTTTGTATTTCATCAATAATCACTTCCACTTCTTTGTCAATCTCATGTTGTGGGAAGGTGCTGTGAAATACAATATCTGCCAGCAGTTCTGCTGCCCGTGAGAAGTGTTCTACCAGAAAAGCACTGTATATCACTGTTTCTTCCTTATTCGTATATGCATTTAAATCTCCGCCTACATTTTCCATGCGGTTCAGGATGTGCCATGCATGTCTTTTTTGTGTTCCTTTAAAGATAAGGTGTTCCACGAAATGGGCCATTCCCTGTTCCTGTTCGTTTTCATCACGGGTTCCGGCATCGACGGCAAAGCCGCAATAGGCTACATTAGACTGATTGGGAGCGTGAATAATGCGCAGCCCGTTAGGCAAGGTGAAAGTATTGTATGACATTGTTTTTTGCTTCAAATAAGTTTCGGTTGGCAAAAATACAACAAAAGTTATTGCCGTTCTTCAAAAAATGCAGATATTTGTATTTACTAACAGAAAACAAGATGATGGATAAAATTGCTATTTTCTGTTCCGCATCCGAGAATATAGAGCCTGTGTTTTTTGAAAAAGCACGTGAGTTGGGCGTTTGGATGGGACAAAACAAGAAGACGTTAGTGTATGGAGGTGCTAATATCGGATTGATGGAATGTATTGCCAAGGCAGCCAAAGACAACGGTTCGATGATAATGGGAGTTATTCCGACCAAGCTGGAAGAACGTGGACGAGCCAGCGATTTGGTGGATGTGACTTTCCGTACGGATAATTTGAGTGACCGTAAAGATGTGATGTTGAATGAATCGGATGTAGTGATAGCTTTGCCGGGAGGAGTGGGTACACTGGATGAGGTTTTTCATGTAATGGCGGCCGCTACGCTGGACTATCATCGTAAAAAAGTAATTTTTTATAATATAAATGGCTTTTGGAATGGCATTATCGACTTTTTGGCCGGATTGGAGAGGCAGCATTTTGCCCATCATCCGTTGAACAGTTATTTTGCTGTTGCCAATGACTTGAGAGAACTAACCGAACTACTTAAATAATATTCATGTAACCTATTATGATGACATCTATACACGAATTGTTGCAGAAAGAGGCTCAGGCTGTTTTGAATATTCCTATAACTGATGCTTATGAGAAAGCAGTGGAATTGATTGTTGAGCAAATACACCGTAAAAAAGGAAAGCTGGTGACTACCGGTATGGGTAAGGCCGGACAGATAGCTATGAATATAGCTACGACTTTTTGCTCTACAGGTATTCCGGCTGTGTTTTTACATCCCAGCGAAGCCCAACATGGGGATTTGGGGATTTTGCAGGAGAATGATTTACTGCTTCTGATTTCTAATTCAGGAAAAACCCGTGAAATTGTGGAACTGACACAACTTGCACATAATTTGAACCCAAATTTGAAATATATTGTTATTACCGGAAATGCGGATAGTCCATTGGCCCGGGAGTCTGATATTTGTTTATGCACCGGGCATCCTGATGAAGTGTGTGCTTTGGGTATGACTCCCACAACTTCAACTACGGTTATGACCGTGATAGGTGATATTTTGGTAGTGGAAACCATGAAAAGGACCGGTTTTACCATCGAAGAGTATAGCAAACGCCATCATGGAGGGTACTTAGGTGAGCGTTCACGCGAGTTAAGTAAGTAAAATAAAATAGAACCGGAACGCAAAGGACACAAATAATGCAAATAGAATTTTATTAAAGGATTTGTGTCATTTGTGTTCCGGTTTTATGTATATAAATCGTAAATATAAAAATGAGAAAAGTAATAGGTATAGGTGAAACCATTCTGGATATTCTTTTTAAAGATAGCCAACCTACGGCAGCAGTTCCCGGTGGCTCGGTTTTCAATGGAATTATTTCATTGGGGCGTTTGGGAGTCAATGTAACTTTTATCAGTGAAACGGGAAATGACAAAGTGGGCGATATCATTCTGAAGTTTATGCGAGAGAATGGAGTAAGCACAGATCATGTGAACGTGTTTGCTGAAGGAAAGTCACCTGTGTCTTTAGCTTTTCTGAATGAACAGAATGATGCTGAATATCTTTTTTATAAAGATTATCCACGGTTGAGGCTGGATGTGACAATGCCTGAAATACATCGGGATGACATTGTGATGATCGGCTCTTATTATGCTGTAACGCCTCAATTGCGTGATAAGGTGAAAGAACTGTTGGATAAAGCTCGTGAAAAAGGGGCTATCATTTATTATGACGTGAATTTCCGCAGTACTCACAAGAACGAGGCGATAAAGCTGCTTCCTGTTATTCTTGAGAATTTTGAATATGCTGATATCATTCGCGGCTCCGTTGAGGATTTTGAGAATATGTTTGGTTTGACAGATGCGGATAAGGTTTATAAAAGTAAGATTGAATTTTATTGTCCGCATTTTATTTGCACGCACGGTGGAAGAGGAATTCGCCTGTATACAAAGAATATAAAAAAGCATTATGAAGTGGATCCTTTGCAGACTGTCAGTACGGTGGGAGCCGGAGATAATTTTAACGCCGGAGTAGTTTTCGGATTGCTAAAATATCGTATCCGCCGGGATGATTTGGATGAACTGTCGGAAGATGACTGGGACCATGTGATTCGTTGTGGAAAGGATTTCAGTGCCGATGTTTGTATGAGTTTGAATAATTCGATTTCAAAAGAGTTTGCTGCCGGTTACAGATAAATCGGATAGCTCTCATTGTTTTAAACTCTTTTATTATGTATGAGAACCTTTAAATTAATAGCAGGTCTTTCCTTTTTGCTGCTGGTGGTTGCCTGTCAGGACAAAAAGCGGTCTTCGCAGATTGAGGTAGCGGAGAATGAATCGAAATATGTGGTTTTGGCATATGTCACCTCATGGGGAGAAAGTACGCCTGATCCGGCATGTTTGACTCATATTAATTATGCGTTCGGGCATGTTACAGATAATTTCAAAGGAATACGTATAGATAATGAACCACGTTTGCAAATGGTAGTGGGGCTGCGTGAAAAAAAACCGTCTTTGAAAGTTTTGCTGTCCGTAGGCGGGTGGGGAAGCAGTCGGTTTAGTGAGATGGCACAGACAGATAGTACACGTATGGCGTTTGCCGCAGATTGTAAACGGGTGATAGACCAGTTTGATTTGGACGGAATTGATATAGATTGGGAATATCCCGGTATAGGAACTGCCGGTGTATCTTTTTCGCCGGAAGATACTGATAACTTTTCTTTGTTGATGAAGGATATACGCCATGCTATCGGTAAAGACAAACTGCTGACCATTGCTACACAGGCAGGTGCCAAATATTACAACTTAAAGGCTGTCGAACCTTATGTGGATTATGTCAATATCATGACATACGATATGGAGGAATCTCCTAATCACCATTCGGCCTTGTACCGTTCGGAAATGACTGAGGAATGGTCTTGCGAGGATGCGGTTGCCGCCCATGTTGCCGCAGGTTTTCCTGTCGGACGCTTGGTATTGGGTATTCCGTTCTATGGGCATGGGACTAATGAAGCTCCAGAATTATTGGATTATCGTCATATTATCGTTTTGGATTCTTTACAGAGTTGTTGGGATAGTGCGGCACAAGTTCCTTATATGATAAATTCGCAAGGACATGTGGTCGTTAATTATGAGAATGCCCAGTCCATCGCATTCAAGTGCCAGTTCCTGCATCAGAAAGGGATGCTGGGGGCTATGTACTGGGACTATGATAGCGATGATGAAAAGGGTACATTACGCCATGCTGTCTATCAAGGTGTAATGAATCCTTGATTCTTTCAGTTTATTTTTTCTTATCTGCATATTTTCTGTAAAGAGGATAAGCCGCTTGCAGTATTTTGTTTTTTAATAAAGGCGGATAGTCGGGATAAACCGATAAAAAAGCTTCTACTTCTTTGTAGGCCGCTTCGCTATCGTGATTCCTTAATAAAGCCCCGACCCAATTGCGAGGGAAAAAGATATCTCCGGTGCGTTGAACTTCTGTCAGTTTTTCCAATGCCGGACGGATATATTTCACCGCATAATCTTGTCTTGTAGGATGATTCAGATAGCTTAAGGTTGTAGCTGCCCAAGGCTCAATCCTTCTGTTTTCCGCTTGCAATAAAGATCGGAATAAACTGTCCAATTTTAAAGTATCGGCAGTCATCGCACGTGATATGAAATCGAATTGGCGTAGACGGTCCGGATTGTGGATGCGTTGGCGTTGTGTCTGAAGTATTTCTTTTCCTTGCTCAGGTATGCGCAAGGCCAGTTCGTAGGCCAATGTAGTGTAATCTCTTTCATTTAATTGTTGGACTCTTTCGGTTTCCCATAAGGAATAGAGGCACTGAATCATAGTCGGACTTGCTGCTTCTGTAATCAGAAGGCGTAATAACTGGATGCGACAAGAAGGAATCGGATGAGAATGGCTGAGTTTATAAAGCTCATTTTCTATTTTATCACGTTCTGCCGAAGATATCTCTTGCAGAGGAGAGGACAGGTAATTGGTTAATGTTGAAGCTATCAACGGGTTCTTTTCACAATGTATTCCGTTGAGTAATGCATTCATCCATGCAGTATTCGGAATTCCTTTTGCTTGATAATTTTCATGCATCATCATTAAAACTGCCTGTCGGGTTGTTTCATTGTCTATTTCTTGCCAATGTTCCAGCAGCCAATGGAGACTGTTGTTGTCAGGAACAAACAAACCATATCCTCTCCCGTCCGTATTGGGCAGAATACGGGTGGGGGTAAAGGGTAACGTAATACGGCATAAGCTGTCTGTCAGACTGGCTTCTATCGTTGTGTCCCTTGTTCCGCAAAGGGTGATATTGAATTTTTGAGGCCAGTTTAATCCTCTTTGATATGGATCTTGCTGATGTATGGTCAACTGTTTGTCTGATATTTCGAATTTGATTATCGGCATTCCTTTTTGGTTTACCCATACATCGCTGAAAGCGGCTAGATCTTGCTCTGTTTTACTGTCTAGAATTTGTATCAAGTCATCCCAAGTAGCGTTGGCGTAAGCGTAAGTTTTTAAATATTCTTGAATCCCTTCCCGAAATGCTTCTTTTCCCATTGATTCCACCAGTTTTACCATCATGACAGGAGCTTTGTTATAAATGATCTGTCCATAAATTAATCCTGCATTTTGAAGGTTATCTAGCGGTTGCCGGATAGCAGTGGTTCCGGGTGTACGGTCTTCTGACAAGGATGCGGCTGTATAAGTCTTCATCCAATTCAGCTGGTGATTGACTTGCGGGAATAATGGTTCGGTAATCAGAGCTGCAAAATAATTGGCGAATACCTCTTTAGTCCAGACATCATCAAACCAGTTCATCGTTACTAAATCGCCGAACCACATGTGAGCGGTTTCGTGGGCGATTAATTGGGTTCGGCGAAGTTCTTCATCCGGAGTGGGATTTTCGCTTAGGAACATTTGCGTGTCATTATATAAGGTGGCGCCTGTGTGCTCCATACCTCCATATTGGAATCCCGGCAAGATAATAAAATCGTATTTGGCAAAAGGATAGGGAACATTGGTATATTCTTCCAGCCAGTTCAGCGAAGCGGTCACTTGTTTGAAGATGGTATCTAATTGAGCTACTTTTTTAGAATCTGTTTCGCGGTAATATGCTGAGATTTTCCGGTTACCTTCTATATATTCTTGATGTTCTAATTTACCGGTGACAAAGGAAAAAAGATAAGTGCTTAATGGTTCAGTTGGGGCAAAAGTTACTGTTTTGCAGTTGCCTTTTGTTTCTTCTTTAGTAATATAGGTATTGGAAACAGCTTTCCATTCTGTTGGTATATCCAGTCGTAAGGAAAATGTGGCTTTCAGATTCGGCTGTTCGAAACAAGGGAATAAGGTACGGGCACGGTCTGGCACTAATAGCGTATACAGAAATTCATCATTTCTGTTTAGCGACTGGTTTCCGGCAATAAATTTGATCGTGATATTATTTTTTCCTTCTACTATGTTTTTTTCAGGTAGGATGATGTGCTCATTATGAAATTCATAACGGGCAGTTTGTCCATTGACGGATACCGATTTTATTTTTTCAGGCTTTTCTCTGAAGTCGAGAATAATTTCTTGCGGTGCATCCAGATTAAATTCAATGGTAATCTCTCCATTTACCGGTACTGATTTCTGTTCAGGAATGGAGAAATATAGCTTATACTTCAACTCCTTAATCTCCTGTTTGCGCAGTGTTGCCAGTTCTTGCGATACGCCCTCGTCGTAGAAACGAGGATTGCTTGTGGTCTGTTGGCAACTGCATAATAATAAGCTGCACATGAAAATAAGATATCCGATATATGTTTTCATCATCTAAAATTTATCTTGGTTATCTGCGGCAATTTTTCGGATGCCGCGCTGTGAAGCTATGAATGCACCTCCCAATACTCGTTTCCCCTCGTAAAAAACGGCTGATTGTCCGGGAGCGATGGCGGATGCTTCGGAAAGGAAACGGACCAATAGTTGTTTTTCATCTAATACGAGCACTTGACACGGAATAGGCTTGCTGCGATAGCGGATACGTACTGACAAGTCCTTGCATTGCAGTAAATCCTGCATTTCTGTGATATGATAGTCTTCTACCAACATATATTCTGCTTTAAGTTCCTCGGCATCTCCTAACATGACTGTATTCTTTTCTGCATTGATGCGTAGTACGTATGCTGGATGCCCCAAAGCGATTTCCAATCCTTTCCGTTGGCCTATTGTATAATAAGGAAAGCCTTTGTGCTGACCTATCTTGACTCCTTTGCTATTTACAAACCATCCCGGTCCTACTTGGGTGTCAATATCCGGGCATTGCGAACGCAGAAAGTTTCGGTAATCCCCTTCTATAAAGCAGATTTCCATACTTTCACTTCCACGGGCTTTCGCTTCGAATCCTTTTTGTCGGAGATATTCCCGTACCTCCTGCTTGGTATAAGTTCCCAGTGGAAAGAGAAAACGTTGAAGTATCTCCTGAGGAAGTTTCCATAGAAAATAGGATTGGTCTTTTGTTTGGTCATCTCCCGCTACTATATACAGTTTTCCCTTCCGTTCTTCCAGTCTGCAATAATGCCCGGTAGAGATATGGGCGCAATTCGTTTGGTCTGCCCATTCACAGAGAATTCGCTCTTTGAATAGCGGATTGCAAAGGACACAAGGATTGGGAGTTCTTCCTTGCATATACTCATCTATGAAGTGTTTTACAATAATCTGTTTGAACTCTTTCCTCACATCAGCTACATGGTGTTCTATTCCCAACCGTTCTGCCAAGGCCCTTGCTTCCAGTACATCATCAGGTTCATCTTGACCGGGGGTGGAAAAGCGGGAAGGGACATCCCACGTTCTCATGGTAACTCCTACCACTTCATATCCTTGTTCTTGCAGCATGATGCACGTGGCGGAGCTGTCTATTCCGCCACTCATTCCTACCAGGACTCTTTTATCTCTGTTATTCATTATATAAATAGTTCAGGTTCACGGCGTGCCGCACATTTTTGGTGTAGCATGGGGGTGTAAGGAGTATCAAAAACTCGTGCACCATTAGGGCATTCTTTTACGCAAGCGCAGCACTTGATGCATTTGGTAATCTCTGTTTCTATTTTTCCTTCATCGCTTAAAGCAATGGCATGAGTAGGACATACTTCGATGCATTCGCCACAGGCGAAGCATTCTTCAGTGCAGACTGGAGCGGCATGAGTAGAGGGGCCAACAAAGCGATAAGGTATGTTTCCTTTTAGGTAAAAATCGGATAATGTTTCATCCTTCTCCAGTTTTGTCAGACAGTCTTTTCCAAATTGTTCCGCAATCTGTAAATCGGTAACATCCGGACGGTCTTCTGCAATGGGCATATTAGGACGGCTGTAGCTGTGTTCACCAATAAAGGCACCGGCAGCCAGTGGGGTGAATCCCAATTGAATAGTTTCATCTCTCAATTCGACCAGTGCATCTTCGTAATCGCGGTTACCATATACAGCGACTAAGATAGCCGGAGCATTGTTGCCTTTTAATCTTCGTAGCCGTTGCAATGCTATTGGGGCTACCCTGCCTGCATACACAGGAACTGCAATGATCGTGATAGAATCTTTGATTTCTATCGGGCTACTATTCTCATCCGTAGTGAGATCTATTTCTATTCTTCTGCCCATACCTATACTTTCTCCGATGGCACGGGCTATTTTCGCTGACGTATGTGTAGGCGAAAAAAATACGATGTGATTGCTTGTATATGTTTTCATAAACGCAAATATAGTGACTTTTGTCCAAAGGTAGCCAAATATATAGATAAGATGTGTAAAGGTGATAAAAATTGTCTTTATATGAATGTAAAAAATGATTATTAAATATCTTTTTTTCTATTTTAGTTAATAGAAGTGATACGGTAAGCTATATTAGTTAAAATGTATTTATGGGTGAACAAAAAAAATCCCATGTTTAGGGAGTTTGAATAATTCTTAATTAGAAAATGAATGACATATTTATATTGGATTATTTTGTTCTTTTCTGGTTTGTTTTGTTGAATAAAGGGATAATTTACAAGTTCTGGATTCCGCTTTATAGAGACTAAGCTATATTTTGACTGTTATAAGTTTAACTTCTTCGGCGTACTTATGCTATTATATTAAGGTGTATAGTGAAAGTAATGTCTTGTTTTAATAGGTCTATGGGGCTTTCTATGGTTGTTTGTAAGGTAAAGAATATAGAGATATTCCTATTTCTTAAAATATTCCTGTATTTTATAAAGATTTTTAGTGGAAAGTCTTGCAGAATAGAGTAAAATGGGTACTTTTGTCCGATGAAATTATGGCTATTATAGAAACTGACTAAAATATGGATGCTCTATTTCAAACGCAAAGCAATGAGCTTTCTACTACAACGCAGAAAGAAAAGCTGTTTAAAGATGCAGAACGGCAGTGGAATACACTGTCTACCGAGAAAGGAGCGCCCGGAAGAAAAGTTGATTTTGAGATCTATAAAAGCATTTTGTATAACCTAGAAATCAGAAAAGTATATTTGGATTCAAAACTCTCTTTAGAAAAGTTTAGTTCAATAGTCGGCACGAATACGACCTACCTGAGTAATGCGGTGAACAACTACTTCGGATGCAATTTCAAGCGGTTAATAAATTCCTACAGGGTGGTTTGCGCGAAGGAGTTGCTGGACGGTAAAGATTGCCCGGTGAATGAGCTTTTCAGCCGTTGCGGGTTCGCCTCCAAGAGCGTGTTCTATGTGGCGTTCAGAAAAGTAGTTGGCATGACTCCCCTGCAATATATATCGCAGAGTCGGAATCCTTTTATGATTCAACGCAATTAAGTCCTTTTATAACAATAAACATTTTGAGTTTTTAAATTTATAAATTTAAAGTTTTTCTATTATGAACAAAAAATTTTTAAGTGCAATCCTGTTCGGAGCCTTGATGGTTTCTTCGACAGGAACATTTGTATCTTGTAAAGACTATGATGATGACATAGACAATTTGCAGGAACAAATTAACAAACTGGCGACTAAGGAGGACATGACTTCTCAGATCGCTACTTTGCAGGCTGCTTTGGATGCTGCAAAGACAGAGGCTGCTGCTGCAAAAGCTTCAGCAGAACAGGCCGTGGCTAAAGCAAACAGCGCAGAATCCACTGCGACAGAAGCTGAAAAAGCTGCCGCACAAGCTGCCTTGGATGCTGCTAATGCTAAAGCAGAAGCAATCAAGGCTGCTCAAGATGAAGTTGCTAAAGTAAAAGCTGAATTGGAAGCTGCTATTGACTCTAAATTTGAAGCTGAAAAAGAAGCATTAGCTAAAACAATTTCAGAACTGACTGAAACTGTTACAAAATTAACAGGCTTGACGACTGATATGATTACCAGTATCGACTTACAGACAGCAGAAGGATTTACAACTCAGCTTGATTTGAATTATTATCAGATTGCAGACAATAAGACATGGGGTGGAAAAACTTCTTATACCTTTGGTAAAGATATGGAAGGTAGCTTTACTGTTAGTGCAGGCGAAATCTTTGCTAATCCGGCTTCATTGTTGGTGTCTGTTGCTCCTGCCAATGCAGCGTTACCTGCTGAAATCCTGTCTATTGTAGATAGTGAAGGTACCAGCATCAATGATTATATTAACTTAACTTCGTCTTCTTATACTGATAAATTGTATAAGGGTGCAAGAGCAGCTTCTAATGGTTTGTACACTGTTACAGCTGAATTGAAAAAGGATGCAGATAAGAAAGCATTCGCTAAATTGCTGGATAATGGTAAGACAGCAGATGATAAGAAATATGTAGCATTTGCTGTTGCAGCAACAAAAGAAAATAGAACTGTAACTTCTACTTATGATGTTACGATTCAGTCTACTACTAATTCAATTACAGAAGCGATAGAGATTGATACAAGATCTACTATCAAGTCTTCTATCGAAGAAGAAGGTACATTGAAGGAATGGAATGGTTATAAAGGTCAAACTCCTTCTATAATAACAGCTACTCCGAACAATGAAGATTGCTATCCGGTAGTTGACGGTGAAGCATTCACTATTAAAGTCGCTTCTAAAGCTGATGCAGTTGCTACTGAAATAGGTACAAGTAAAGTGCTGGCTAGCTATGTAGTAGTTGACATCGAAAATAAAGCTCTTTCTACAACCGATAAGGCTGCTATCAAGAGTCTGACTATCACAGGCGATGTAAATAAAGTAAGCAAAGAAAATGTATTTAATATTGCTATCGGTGGTACATATTCTAAAGGCGTAGTTGTACCTTTGAAAGTTGTTACTATTGACTATACTGGTGAAGAAAAAACAAATGTAGTATGGGTTAAGGCAGGTGGTAGCTCTGAGGTCACTCAGATTGTCACTTATGTTGTGACTCCGGATAGCTACGTTGCTGATGGAAAACAATATCCTTATGAGGGTATCAACGCATTCGTAGTTCCTGCAGGTGCTACTTCTTATAAATTGGCTATTACAGATGAAGAAGATAATTTTAGCATTACAGAAGATAAGACTTTGTTGGATGGTACAATTCTGACATTCTTTAAGGATGCGAAGGGCAAAGAAGCTGCTACTGAGGCTTCTGAAGTTGCTTATGCTAAATTGGCTGCTACTTTGAATCTTCAGGCTATGAAGGATAGTAAAGTTTATGAAGGTACTGTGAAGTTCTACAATAATGAAGGTACATTCTTGTCTCAGAGCACTGTGAAGATACAGAAGGTACTGCCTACTGCATTCCCGTCTGCATTCTCTGCTAAGACTAATGCTATCAATAACGGTGTATTGACTGTTTATCCGGAACCGACATCTGCTACTGATAAGAATGGCGTCTTTGCATTCTCTAAGGCATTCAATGGTTTGGATGGTGCCAACGCATTGGAACACATTGTATTCAGCTCTAATGATGTTAACTTAGTAGGAGATGGCAAAGAGAAACCTGTAAATGCTAAGTTTACTAACTCAACAGCTTACACTATCAACACCATTAATCCTAACTTGATTAATGATGGTAAAACTTATGGCGCTAAGGTTGCTTATGATTATGGTGATATTGCTTATACATACAAGAAAGCTGATAACAGCGAATCTAATAACTGGTCTGTAGATTGGGCTACATCATTCTCTATCAAGTTCGGTTGTATGATTGTTGATTCTAAGTATTCTTGGGTTTCTGAACCGGTAGTTTACTACAATGAAGATACTGTTATTGGTGCAATCTCTAATAAGAAAGCTGTTGATGTAATCTCTGTCAAGGATGCTTACAATGCTGTAATGGATCCGTTCACTGATGCTGCAAACTGGAACAAGTGGGCTGCACCTATTGATGGAACTACAAAAGTAACCTTGCAGACTACAAATGAGGCAGGTAAGGTGATTGACAATGAATTCTATACTGCTAAATTTGAAAAAGCAACTGTAGGTGACTATAGTGGCAAATGGACACTTAAACTGACTAAAAAGTCTACCGAAGTAGTATTGAAGGATGATGTTAAGACTAGCGTAATTATCACAATTACTGATAAGTTCGGTCATGAACATAATGTTCCTGCATTGACATTCACAATGAAAAAATCTCACTAATATAGTTATCACAAATTAAAAAAAGAGGTTGTGTCACAATGGCACAACCTCTTTTTTTAATAAATACGAAAGTAGGAGATAAATGCCTATGATTAGTATTTACCTCCTACTCGATTAAGTTTTATAATTCAGATTACTTGCTATAATTATTTAACAGTAACTTTAACCTTAATTGGGTTCACTTTTGCATAACCCCAAACATCGGTTACTTTCACATTAATCTGAGTTTCTGTAGTGTTTTCAATGTTTTCAGGTTTCACATTGATGTAACCTTCAATAATGCTCTTACCATCTTCTGATTTCTCACCAGCTACAGCTTCTACCCAGTCTTCAGAAATATTACCATTCTTATCAGCGATGTTAACCACACGTTTGTTATCTGTTTTCGCAGCTACCTTGCTGATTTCAGGACGTGACCAGTCACCTTCCAAATCTTGCAAGACTTTGTAAGCAATATCGTTATAAGTTTTACCTTGAATGTCTTTGTTACCTACTTTGTAGCCATCTACAGAAGTTGCAGGTATTTCAACTACAGAATTGATAGCACTTACAGAACCTTCATAAATTGGGCTCATTACCTTGATCTTGAATGTGTACTTACCATCGTTACCAATATACTGCCATCCTTCGAAGTCAGTATCAGAAGCGTTTACAGTCAGTTCCTGACCATAACCCAATTCCAAACCGTTTCTGCCACTGTCCTTGCCATCTACATTTTCTGTCAATGTAATCTTAGCATCTTTAGTGAATGTTGTAGCTAAGTCTGCTAAATCTTCAGAATTCTTGCCACTTACAACAGGAGTTTTATCCAATTTAATAGCTACATTTTCAGGATATTTAACGAATGCACGTTCCAGTTTGTAAGCAGATTCACCATTAGTCTGGTCAGTAATATTCATATAAGCATATGCTACGTCACCCTTGAATACTGCGGGTTCTTTTTCGAACATTGAAGCTAATGTCGGGATAGAGAATTTGAACGGAATAACAATAGAATTAATTTTCTCGTTTTTCTCTGTTTTGAATGTTACAACAGCATTGTAAATCTTGCCAATTTCAAATTTCTGAGAAGCTTGAGCATTTGTAATATCAAACTTCATGAAGTTAGCATTAGCAACAACATCTGTAGAATTATTTCCTTCTCCATCTTCAACCTTAGAAGCTACATAACCGTTGATACCAGCATTTAAAATCTCAGCAGTTTGATTTTCATTGTAGAATGCAACAGTAGTATTAGCTAAATGAACCTTAATTTTCCAACTATCCAACTTGTCACCCAAAGCTGTCTTCATGATATCCAAATTAGCGCTGAAATAGTTCTTGCTAGCATCAGATTTGATAACATGCTCAATCAATGTATATTCAGCAGGGGTATCAATAGATTCAGATAATTTCACTGTTAATGTTAAATCTTGAACCATACCTCGGTTATCCATTACATGGATAGTCAACGGGAAACTAGCAGCAGTAATCTTATCAGGATTCTTAGTGATGGTGAATGAAGGAACTGCTTGGTCAAACATCAAACCAAATTCGTTTACATATTCAGTTGGTGCACTCAACCACATATCATATAGACGAGAATCATCTTTTACGAACAATGTATTAGCCTCGCCGGCATTGACAACAATAGTCTTATTAGGTTCACCAGTTGTTGCAGTTGTTGCAGTTACATCCAAACCATTACCAATTGCCTTATCATTAGTAATAGCTTTATTATCAGAATTCAAATAAATAGGTGCGAATACAAAGTCTGCAGCTTCACCTACCCCTACAGTATAGAGATAAGCAGAACGGAAGCTTTCATTTGCATTTAAGGCATATACACGTTTCTTATTTCCAGCTGCAAACTGAGCTGTGAATACCCTTAAGGCATTTTGATCCTTTAATGTAGTCTGATTCATATTTACCTTATACAAACCATTACCATAAGCAGCTCTTGTAATAAGTTCTTTATTTTCAGAAGCAGTAAAATCAACATTAGAAGGAATATTATTTTGAGAATCTACCAAGCCGAAAGGAATAGTTTTCGCGTCAACATTTACCGGATCAACGCGGACATCCATATATTCATCACTTGAAACTATATATTTGTCTGTAGTAATTTCTTTAGTACCTTTCCATGCTTTCTTATAAGCGTCTTTTTCGTTATTTGGTATATTCTGGAAAGGAACGAATGTAAAGTATTGAATGTCAAAATTATCATCACCTTTCAGAGTCGGAGTCAAAGCAGAAATCATGGAAGCCGCAGTTGGTAACTCAATACTCTGCATTTCACCCTTTTCATTTGGAACATACAGAGTAAATACGCCATTAGCTTCTACTACATAAGTAGCACCAAGCGCTTTGTATTCAGAAACAACTTCATTACCATCCTTGTCGTAGAACACCCACATTCCGGCTTCGTTAACAAAAGGAACTTTTACCTTGCCTAAATCATCTTTCTTAACAGCAACATACTCTGTCTTCTTACCGTCAAGATACCAGTAACCATCTTTTACCTCAACAATAGTACCGTTGCCATCCTTACCTGGAGTACCCGGCTCACCTTGTGCACCATCTTTACCATTAACGATAGTGTAAGTCTTTCCGTTGTTGAAAGTAACCTTGAAACCACCTTCTACGTCAACAAGTTCAGTAACCCAGTTACCGCCATCTACTTCTGTCTGCAAAGCTGCCAGCTGAGACTTGATGTCTGTCAACTCCTTGTTGATAGCATCGATGTCATCATCATAGTCTTTACAAGATACAAATGTTCCT
>ERZ791624.441-NODE-441-length-29011-cov-5.752797_pt1 | contig 29011 bp, 28 predicted proteins | sample MGYA00510058_ERZ791624 | MGnify/ENA primary metagenome ERZ791624 (study PRJEB30046, sample SAMN00715158) | human gut metagenome | study: EMG produced TPA metagenomics assembly of the A metagenome-wide association study of gut microbiota in type 2...
AAGCGTGGGCGGCGCGGCTCCGAGCGGGGCCGGCCACACACAGGGCGGTAACCGCCCTGTGTGTGCTTGCTTAAAATGTCGCCGAAGGCCGTCATAACGTTGGGGTTTGACAGATCGGCAACAGCTTCGCGCATTTTCTCCGCAAATTTCACCTTTGCGGATCTGTCTCCGAGAGAGTTAAGGCCGCGAATTTCAGTAACAAGTGTTTTGTCAATCTTCATCGCCGTGTATCTTTACTCTGCTGTCATACTTTGCAAGAGCTTCAATGCGATCCGCAAGCTCGAGCGCAGGATCGTGCTCGATGCAGCCCGGGAAAATGTCGCAAAGCGGACAGCCTTCGCAGGATCCGCCTCCGGCTGAGCAGTATCGCGCTGCAGCAACCAGCGTCCGCGTCGTTATGCGGGCATATATATTACACTTACTCATGCTTTTCATCCTCCGCTTCCGCGCTTCCGTCAGCGATAGGTATCGCGACGATTTTGTCGTCAAAATATATCATCTGCTCGCAATACAAAAATCTGTCGGTCCAGTCTGCAAACTGCCGCGGGGTCAGGCTTGTAAAATCCTCGCCGGCAGTGCCGACGACCATAAACGTACCGCATATTACGTATTGCACTTTACTTCTGCTGTCGCGCAAAGCGCGATTTGCCGGCAGGCCACGGATGCAATCCATACACTCAACACAGGCAAGCTTGCCCTCTTCGTTGCAAACTATTACGGCATCATCTTTTAAGAGCCCGTCATGGACCACCTGGATGTAGCCGCCGACGATGTCCTGCATAGACCGTAGGCTCGGGCAGATGGTCGCACCGTACGGACGGAGGTGCGGTTTTACGATCAGCACCTGTATAGGCTGATGCGTGCACTCATCTACGCAGTGCGAGCACGGCGCGAACAAACGTTTTTTAGCAAGTTTCTTTTTCATGTTTTACCTCTTGTTTTTTTATTTGTGGGTATGCCCTGCGCCGTACCGCCACGCATGGCGGCACGGATAAGGAGGAGGTCCCGAACATCGAACGTGTGTAATAATACACGGCGCAGGGCACATTTTTTTAGTCGTCAACCCCGCAAAAACGCAGGAAAGGCACGCGCGGGATTTTTACGCGTCTGCCAACAACGCAGACAGGAAAACCCAGAGCCTCCGGCGCTTGCCGCGCTGTCTCGCGCAGGTAGAGCGGATCGGCCTTAAGGATCGGCGCAATGTCCGCTACAGTGACAAAAATTCTGTCATCATTTTTTATGACGTCAAGTTGCGATGCTGCTGTCACTGCGTATCACCTCCAATTTTCGCAATGTAGTCGTTAAGGATCTCTTCACTTTTTGCGAGCACGCGGTCAGGCTGCGGGCCTGTCCGACTGCCGCGCAGGATGTTGCACAGTACCGTATGCGGCACGGGCTCACCGGCATCCTCCAGCCGGCGGCGCAGCCACGCTGTGGACAGCACCAGCTCGACCAATTTCATTTTTATTTCCGTTCCTGTCATTTTTTCTCCCTTTTTCTTCGCTTTTTTGCATTGTCAATTCTTGACATTATCGCGCCGGACTGGTATAATAAGGTTGCCACACCGTAAAAATTTTGTCGGGCGTTTTGCTGTCATTTTTTGACAGCAATATTATATCGCACTTTTGGGCGATTTGCAAGGGCTTAAGCGCACAAATATGAGATATATTTTTTAGGAGGAGTCATGGATACATCCCGGATCGTCGCGTTAGCTAAAAAGCAAGGCAAAAGTATGACGCATCTATGTAATTTGATAGGTAAAGGAAGAGGTTATATAAAAGACGTCAGATATAAGGATCGGGATATGCCCGAAGAGTATCTGCAAGCTATCGCGGCCGATCTGGGCACCACGCCCGAGTATCTGCGCGGAGAGACGGATATAGTGACGCCGCCGCGCGATACGGACGGACTGACCTCGGAGGACCTTGCTGACATCACCATAGATGATGATATGATTGTTTTTCACAGAGACGGGAAGACGACAAAAATAAAAATGCCGTCGGACAGAATAGCAGAAATTGAAAAAATTGCGCAGGTCCTCGCAAACGGCGGAAACACGGACGATTTATAAAAAAGGAGAAATAATGAACGACAGCAAAAAAGCTTTTCTTATTTTCGGCGGTTTTGCGGCGGCGGTCGTCATCGTCGTGGGTGTCATGATGTCAAAAACGGCTTTTTGGCTGGTCGGACTGCTCGCGCTTTTGGGCATCATCATAGCAGCCGCAGCCGCCTCGGACGGCAGTCAGAAAGCCGATGCGCCGCTGCGTGAGGACGAGATCCTCGATCCGGATGAGCGCTTCGGGTTTGCCTTTGCCGTGAAGGTTGTTGGCGTGTCGTTTCCCAATGACGATCCTAAGGCACCGCACCGGCAGGCGGTGCTCCGCGAAGCCTTCGAGGGCGGCGGTGTGCTGGATGATGATCCTGATAGCCGATATGTCCCCGGCGCACTGCGCAGGTACAGCTATCAGGGGCAGCCGGCACTGCATGTCGTCACACAGTACGGCTGCATCGGCAACATCGGCAGGGATGACCTGCCGGAGATCCTGCCCCTGATGCCCGATGTGCGCGTCATAGTGCGTGTGCACTCAAATAATTTTGACGATCGGCAGCTGTACAGCGCGGTTGCGAATATATTTACGGCGGAGACGGAGGCCGACGCCGATTAAACGTCTTCACTGCGTCCCGGATGTGCTCCGGGACGCTTTTTGTGCAGCTGCTGCGGACCGTGTCAGCTACCGCGCCGATGTGCCGCAATATAGTCGGCAAAGGCCTCATATACCTGCCGCTCCAGCGGCGACAGCAAAAAACAGCTCCGCCCGCGGGTCATCAAAAAATCCTGCTCGCGCTCATACAGCTCCGCCATGCGGGCAGCGCGGAAGCGTGCTGCCGGAAGGCTGATGCTGCACAGCGCCGCGATCTGCTCCGGGGTATGCACACCACAGCCCCAAAGCACGCACGCAGGCGCAAGTAAACGCGAAGCGAAGACGTTTGCTGCCTGCTCGACCGCCGCATCACCGTCGGCGGGCTCGCGATTTTTAAGTCTGCCGCTATGATGCAGCATGATGTGTCCCAGCTCATGTGCGATGGTAAACCGCTGCCGCTCAGGCGTGCAGCGGGTATTATCATAAAATATGATTTTATCCAAAGTAAAGCCATCGTTTTCGGCCGCATGCTCGGTCAGCCCGTACTGCCGGATCAGCGGATCTGCATCGTGATAGCTGATGACTGTCAGCCCCTCGGCGCGGCATATCGCACCGACCCTGACGGGCAGGGCAGTGACATCGTGCTTTAGCAGCAGCCGCCATGTCATATCGCGGGATTGTCTATAATCTGCATAGTCCATATATATCACCTCCACGGGTGATTATACATGCGGAAGTGCTGAATGTCATGTGGTAATATATAGTACGGATTTGCAGTTGCAAAAAGCAAAAAAAAGATATAAAATGTTTTTGGGGGTAAAAAGTTATGATTTGCAAAAAGTGCAAAAAAGATGTGCCTGATGGCCGATACTGCATAGCCTGCGGCGCGGATCAGTCCGCGTCAAAAAAAACGCGCCCCCGCACGCGTCCCAACGGCACCGGCACGGCGTACAAGCGCGGCAGCACGTGGACGGCGCAGGTGACCGTCGGCATCAAGCGCGATCCGGACACAGGTCGAGTGCAGCAGGTCCGCCGCACAAAAGGCGGATTTAAAACAAAGCGTGAAGCTTTGGAGTTTTGTATGCAGTTAGCAAATGCCGCCATGCCCAAAAAACATGTAACCTTTGGCGATTTGTGGGAACAATACGAAAAGACAAAATTTAGGCAGCTCAGTGCATCAAAGCAGTGCAGCTATCGCACTGCCCTAAAGCGGATCGGCGATATGATCTATACGCGCATCGATGCCGTGACCATAGCAGACCTGCAAGGGCTGGTGGACGGCCTGACTTTTTACTGCGCACAGGATATAAAATCGATATTGCGGCACATGTACCGTATAGCCATGATGCAGGGATGGACCAGCAGGGATTTGTCTGAATATATTGTATTACCGCCCAAAAACGAACACGAACGAACGCCGTTTAGCGACGAGGAGATCCGCGCTATATGGCGCGGGTATGACGGCGGTGACACATGGGCAGGCTATATCCTGCTGATGATCTACACGGGCATGATGCCCGGAGAGCTGCTGCACTGCCGCAAGGATATGATCCATCTGGACAGTCATCAGATTATCGGTGCGGGGTTAAAGACAGCTGAGCGCAAAAACAGACCTATAGTGATAGCGGATTTTTTGATGCCTGTCGTGCAGGCGCTGATAGACTACACCGGGGATGCGCCGCTGCTATGCGACACGTACAAAAGAGCATTTTACAAAAAATATTACGATTGTCTTGATCGCTGCGGATGTCGCAGACTGACCCCATACTCATGCCGCCATACTACGGCTACAGCCTGCGCTGTCGGTGCAAAAATCGCACCCAGCGTGATACAGCGCATCATGCGCCACGCAAAGCTATCGACGACGCAGCTGTATATCCACCCGGACGAGTCTGCCGTGCTGGATGCCATAAACACCCTAAGACCCGACCAGGGCAGCCCGGTGAATTAATATATTTTACCTGTGCATAAAAATGCATTGACGCACAGCCGGCACGGTGGTATCATATATGCGTGGTCAGCGATGACCCAGTCAAGTCCACCACGTGCGACAAGTTGACTTTCCCCGCATTTGCGGGGGTGATCCTGATAAAGATCTTTTTTCGACTTCGGCACGAGGTGTGTGGATTTAAACGAAAACGAAAATTCGCTTGATTAAATCAAATCGGGCGAAAAATCGTCGGAGTCCTGCTCCGGGAAGCACCTGCCGAAAGGCGGGTGCTTTTTTGTGTCCGTAGTGTGGCTCTGATAAAATATACTTTAAATAAATCAAAAGAACACTTGACATTATCGGAAGAATGCTGTATAATTATAAACGTCAAAGGGAAAGGAAAATCCCAAAAACCAGAAAGGTAAACAACATGAAATTCAACATTAACTCCTGCAAACGTGGTAACTGGCAAATCAAGGAACAGGTAACTCTCGGGATCGGAACGTTTTATCTGCTGACAGATGCGGATGGCTACTATCGGCATGCACAAATCGCGTGTGAGGACGGCAGCGTTATGAACGAAGAGGTTTACACCGACACACTGGCAGCCTATGCGGCTCACTCGAGGTTGAGTCAGTATGCAGACGAGCAGGCTTTCAGCGCTGCATACAGGCAGTGGGTTATAGACAAATTTGTGAAAGACTTTACTTTTGTCAGTGACTGCTTCCTTTTCGGCTGGAACAAAGAACAACAAATGAAATACTTCTATGCGCCTGCGGAAAATTCTGTCGAGCTTGCCGCATTTGCGTACAAGGTCTTGGGATTAGCGGCCGCGGATGCGGGAATACTTTTTGGGGATGGCTTTTTGGGAGCATCCCGCCCGCTTTTCAGGTATGAGCCGGTTGAGCTGCTTGGCTATAGTCCAGCGATTAGCACGATGGACACAAAAACGCTTGATAGGGTGTGGGCCTTTATGTGCAAGCTCCAAAGGACCCACGAAGAAAAAGGGGATGCTTTTTGGTGGGAGGACAAACTTGCGTCCAGAATCTATAAGGATATGAAAGACTTGAAGCGGGCTCAGCGGGTTGCGCTGGGGGCAGAAATCACACAGTAAAAATCGGCAGTGAACACGGCCAAATGTAAACACTGCCGAAAGCGGAAATGCAGAAACGATCAGTCTGCATCGCCCCGAATTATATCAGGGCAGTAGAAAAAAGTCAAGGTGCGAAAGCGGGAAGCCGCTGCACAGGGTAAAGGATGTCGTAGGCTACAATGTTAGCTATGGCATCCTTTTTTATCCGTTTTCAACCGTTTAATGTACATATTATAATAGCTTGTACATGTTGAGTAATTAAGTATCGAAATATCTGTAAACCCATTTGAAAAAATAAAGTGGTTTTAAAACAGGTCAAATTTCCAACTATCAAATAGCAGATTGAAACTCTTGTACACGCCCGCATCTGTGTTGACGACAAAACTTTGTCGTGATGCTTTGCGGAGGGACCCTTCTATTCCCATCGAAAGATTTCCTGAAGACATTCGCAAGAAACTGGAAAAGGAGTTTCGGTCAGACACCTTCATAAAGTATGAGCCGATTACTCTTGAAACGCCTGTCTCTACTGATAAAGGCATGCAGATAGTTTCGGGCACAGAGGAAGCGCATGCCTATGATTTATCTGTCGCTGATGGCTTTGTTGATGTTATTTACTATATAACCGACATCCATCTTGAGCATCAGCTCGTAAAACGGCCTTTCGATATCGTAAAGCTGTCTTTGCCTGAAATACAGCGTCGTATCAATAAAAAGATTGCGGAACTTTTAGCATCTGTGCCGAGCACTCATAACACCTTGCTTATTGGCGGCGATGTGGCGGATAGCGTTGAGTTAGAAGCACTTTTTTACGAGCAGCTCGGTTCGTTCGATGGCTGGCAAGGAAAGATTATTTCTGTTCTGGGAAACCACGAGTTATGGGATGGCGACCCGACAGGGCTTAAACCTGCACGACCGATTGATGAAATCGTTACCGATTATCGACAAGCAATGCCTCGTCGAGTAACGCTACTGGAAAATGAACTGCTTATTGTTTACAAGGGGCTTCGTAGCGAGATATTGGATGAGAAGACAATTCTTAACGCAAGTATTGAGGAGCTTGCCGAAGCATGTGCTAACTCAACGTTCCTCGTACTTGGCGGAATAGGATTTTCTGGATTAAATCCTGTCTATAACGCTGAGATGGGGTTATATCGTGCAACAGTTTCGACAGAAGAAGACATCGCGAGGTCAAAGCGTTTTCGGGCTGTGTACGAGAAGGTTCTGGCGAGTGCAGAAAACCTTCGGGTAATCGTGCTAACTCATACGCAGATGGCAGACTGGTCTGATGCCCGATACAACCCTAAGTGGATTTATGTAAGCGGTCACACTCATCAGAACACGTTCTTGCTGCAACGTGATGGTACTGCGGTTTTTTCCGACAATCAGGTCGGTTACCGACCTAAGCCTTGGCGTCTTAACAGCTTTACGATTGATGTTCATAAATACGACCCGTTTAAGGATTTTCCTGACGGTATTCACCTGATTACACGTGAGCAGTATGTTGAGTTTAATCGCTGCCAAGGCATCATGATGCAGGGCATGAAATATCCCGGTGATTTATATGCTCTGAAGCATGATGGGGTCTATATGTTCGTGCTGGAAAGTGCAAGCGGGTTGTGCCTTCTGGAGGGTGGCAGGCTGCATAAGCTCGACTATGATATCGACTACTACTTCGATAATCTTCCCGAGTACGTCCGAAAAGTACGCTGCGCGTTTGCTCCGTATCGGAAAGCCCTTTCTATGATTTCTGACGAGGTAAGCGCAATCGGTGGAACGGGCACAGTTCATGGTTGCATCGTGGATATAGATTGGTTCAATCACGTATACCTGAATCCATTTGACGGAAAGGTAACCCCATACTTTGCCATGAATACGACTGACAAGCTGGTTTTCAATAATATGGAGTCGTTGCTCAAAACATCCCCGTTTCCACCGCAGCTGACCGGCGGTGTCTCTATGTTTACGCGTTATTCGTCTTTGGCTAAAGAAGAAAGACTTCCGATTCTTTCCCGCAATGTGAACAAGAAGTGGGACCTTGCCATGGTTCCACAAGTTGTTTTAGATAAGTCGATGTATGAACCGTCTCGCATTATGCGTTCAATTCAATATATTTTCGACCAGAACGTATTGCGTGTTTGGAATGACGCGGTTCTCTCGATTGAAGATAAGGACGAGTTCGGAGCGCTGACCGGCACGAACAGATTGATTGGTCCGTGATAATAGCAATAGCAAGCCCGTCGCTCTTTTGGGCGGCGGGCTTTATAATTAAATGCGTATTTACGCAATTCATCATATAGGAGGAACTAACGTGAAAGCCTATAAGCAGAAATTACGGGAGGGGGTGAACCTATGGCACGTAAGAAGAGATTCGCACCGAACGACAACAACCTTGCGATAGCGTACTATCGCTTCTCGTCCCACTCGCAAAACGACGCGAGCATCGACCAGCAGCGCGACCTTGCCCACGAATGGGCGGATGCGCACGGCTTCAAAATCGTGCAGGAGTATGAGGACGCGGCAATATCGGCACCACGGACGCACGACCGGGGTTCCAGCAGATGCTGTCGGAAGTCGCAAAAATCCGTCCTCATACCCGCATCATGTGGAAGACCGACCGTCTGGGACGCGACAAATACGTTCTGGCGATGGCAAAAAAGAAAATCCGCGACGCGGGATGCGAGATTCACCTGCTTGCCGAGAATATCCCGACGGAGGGACCCGAAGGCGTCCTCATCGAGGGATTGATGGAGGCCATGGCGGAGTATTACAGCCGCCAGCTGTCGCAGAACATCCAGCGCGGCATGGACTACAACGCGCAGCACGCCCTGTACAACGGCCACAAGCTGTTCGGCTACGACGTGGACAGGTTCACGAAGAAGTACGTCCCTGACCCGAACACAGCGCCGTTCGTGCAGTGGGCGTTCAGGGAATACGCATCGGGCAAGCCGCTGAAGACCATTGCCGAGGAGATGAACGCGCAGGGCCTGCGCACGCCGAGGAACGCGAAGTTCAGCGTGAACATGCTGAACAAGATGCTCAAAAACCGCGCCTACATCGGCGAGTATCACCACGGCGACATTGTGGTCGAGGGCGGAATGCCCGTCCTTGTCGACAAGGCGACTTTCGACAGGGCGCAAAGGCGGTTCGCCGAGAACAAGCGCAAGGGTTCCCAGCGGGCGCGCGGCATGGACGAGAACGAGGCTCCGCGCTATTGGCTTACGGGCAAGCTCTATTGCGGTGAGTGCGGAAGCACCATGCAGGGCGTGTCCGGTACGAGTGCGACCGGACGAACGTATTACTACTACTATTGCTCCGCCCAGCACAGGAAAGAGTGCCACCTGCACAAGGCCCGCAAGCAGGACTTGGAGGACATGGTGCTGTTCGCCCTGCACAACATCGTTGGCGACGAGGAGAACGTGACGGCGCTCGCTCTGGATGCGGCGGAGTATTACGAGAAGAACCACAACGACACCGCGTATCTCGAAGCGCAAGGAAGTGGAGAAAAGCCTTGCGAACCTCGTGAAGGTCATCGAGAAGGGCGTGGTCAGCGATACGGTTATGCTGCGCCAATGCTCCTGCGAAGCACAAGAAGCGCATCAAGTGAGTCAACGCATCCGTTTCCGTTAAAGTCCATAATGAGTTCATTGCCCTCGGTTTCCAACCCGAGTGCATATCTCATAATCAGCAAGGCATCATATGTTGTGATTTCACCGTCATGGTTCACATCGCCGATCATCCAATAGCACGCCGTAATGGTTCGGTCTTCCGTAACATTGGTGGGATCGCCGTCCCAGCGGTCAAAAATATAGCCGGCGTGTTCGGGCGCGTCGGGAAGCACCGCATCCTGTCCATGTGCGACATAAAGAACAGCAATGGGGTCTCCGTTCAAGCCGTCAACCATGGTAACTTCATACACGTTGATCGTGCATGTTGCGTCAACAACCAGATCTTCGGCAGGCATTGTTTCGGGAACACTCCATCCCGAGAATGTGTATCCTTCGGGTACATCATACGCGGGAGTTATGATCGCCGCACCGTATTCATATGTTTGGACGCTGTACTCCGCGCCGTTGACCTTATAGGTTATCGTATAGGTATTAACGCTCCAAACAGCAGTGACGGTTATATTTGCAGCAGGAAGAACACCGTCTTCGGGCATTCCGTCCCAAGCGTCAAAGGTATGACCGAGCTTTTCCGGATCTTCCGGAACAGTGATAGCAGCACCTTCATATCCCGTAAACGTGAAATACGTCTCGCCATCGACCATGAATGATACCGTATACTTTCCATCTTCAACGAGTGTCGCATCAAGCACGATGTTCTCCGCCGGCATGGTGGCGGGAGTATCCCAGCCCGAGAAAGTGAAATGGTCGGGAACGTCATATGCGGGAGCAAAGACTTCTTCCCCGTAAGCATAAACCTGTATTGCGTAAATCTTACCATTGATATTGTAAGTAACGGTGTATTCGTTTACAGTCAGTGCTGCATCAAGAACAAGGTTCTCGGCAGGCATGGTTTCCGGAATGTCCCAACCGGAGAAGGTGTGTCCCTCGGGAACGGTGTACTCGGGTGCGGAAACCACTGCTCTGCCGCAGAAGCTGATCAACAAGGGTCGTTTTACCGTGGTCAACATGCGCAATGATCGCAACATTGCGAATCTTTTCGTTCATAATATTACAGTTACCGCTTCCGCCGCTGCGAAAGCGTCCTTTCAGCTATTTTTAATATTCAAATGCTTCACTTTCACCGAAAATATCGGCTCAGCAATCGGTGTTTTTGTTCATCTTCCCGATTTTTCACAACTTATTGTTTTACAACCTCTTTTACGGCATTGCAAGAGGTTTAAACATTATATCATCTCAGTTCCTGTTATTGCACAATAGAGCGGCAACAAGAAGAGCAAGAAAACTCGCCGATACACAGTCCATATCGATGTTATATTCTTTCAGTTAATTGACCCGGAACTTCGCCCGGAGGTCTGTCGCACACCGAATCGCTGATATTTAATGAAAGGATGTATCTGCAATGCAGGTTAATACAGGTTCCGAAATCGCTGCATTTTTCAGCTCCTGTCCTCAACCGATAAAGTGATAGGAATTTTCACTTTTTTATGCTATAATATTTTCATTATAAACAGAACGATAAGCCAAGGTTACAAGGTTAATATAGTTAATATAAAGGAGAATGCTGATGGGTTTATTGGATAAGTTGAAAAAAGGGCGAACGAGGAGAGGACAAAAAGAAAAACAACATCAGAAGCAGCCGTTCCAACAGAATTTGTCACAAAAGACAGATCCGGCAATATGCCCCGGCGGCGCGTTCATGGTGCAGCTTTTTATGAAAGAGAAAAGCGAGATGCCCTCAAAGGAGATGTTTGCGGAGATATTGTCGAAGCATCTTGGAAAAACGGAGCAGCTTGGAGATTGCGAATCGCATGCAGGTTTTATTGTTCATGACTATATTTCCGAAACGAATGACGACACTCTTCCGGTAATGCTGCTGATTTCCGAATGCGCTGAGTTTGAGCCAAACTCAATTGATGACTTCAGGCGCGGTCAAATGTGGGATTGTTTGAGCGACCGCGACCGCATTCTTTCCGAATGCAAATATCAGATTTCGGCTTCTGATAAGCTGGGCGGCGGTCTGCCCTCAAAGGAACGCGCAAATATGCTTATGGACTATCTGGAGGCACTGGTGGAATTATATCCTCAGTGCGAGGCAGTTTACAACCTTAACTCCGGAAAGTTGATTATGGCTGATGATATCAGAAAAAAGGAAATAACCGGTGTTGACCGTTTTATCAGTTATGCGGTGAATGCTCGTTTTTTCAATATTTACGGCACTGAAGACTGCGTAGTGGACACGCTTGGTTTGAGTATTTTATATATAGAGGATTTGCAATATCATTTTCATGATATCGACCCCAACCTGGTAGTAAACCATGCCTATAATCTGGCATCCTATCTGTTGAACAATGACAACCCCATGAAGGACGGAGATACCGTCGATGGTATTCGAAATGGACGGATCGTGCAGGACATCCAGTGGAAATGTCAGTATGAGGATGCGCTGATTCAGCCGGCGAGGGCAGTCCTGGATATCTGTATGGGAAAGTATGCAGCCGGATATCGCGGTTGACATATTGCATCATCATTTTTAAAGGAAGTCGCACATATTTTCGACCGCCGGGCGTACGAGTCTTTCTCGGACTGTAAGCCCATTGAAATGCTGTCGAGTTTTACAGTCAACATTTCAGTGGAAACACAAATCCAATAAAGCAGGAGGCGCATAATGCAATTTGACATCATTTATACCGGCGATTGCCTCAACCTTCTGAAAACTCTGCACGATGACAGCGTTCATTGCTGTGTGATGTGACGTCCCCCTCCGTATTACGCCCTCCGCGATACCGGCCGGTATCTGCACAATGACATCATTCGATGAAGGATAAGATTACCCTCTTCTCATAAAAAGAAAGATGCTGCTGCAAACATGACTTGATTTTGCAGCAGCACCTTTTGAGTTTTTGTGTTGCAGAAAGAATATGTTCGGTTAACGCTTGCTGAACTGAGGAGCGCGACGTGCGGCTTTGAGACCGTACTTCTTCCTCTCCTTCATTCTGGGGTCACGGGTCAGGAAACCTGCCTTCTTGAGGGTTGCGCGATATTCTGCGGAATCAACGTCGAGAAGAGCACGGGAAATGCCGTGACGGATTGCGCCTGCCTGTCCGGTGTAGCCGCCGCCGTAAACATTGACGATAACATCAAACTTGCCGAGAGTGTCGGTAAGCACGAGGGGAGCGCGAACGATCATCTTGAGGGTTTCATAGCCGAAATACTCTTCGAGATCCCTCTTGTTGATTTTGATAACGCCGGTGCCGGGAACGAGACGAACGCGGGCAACGGAGCTTTTGCGCCTGCCGGTTCCGAGATACTGAGTGGTTGCTGCCATGGTAATAATCTCCTTCCCTAAAAATTATTTGAGCACGAGAACTTCGGGCTTCTGTGCTTCGTGCTTATGCTCGGCGCCGCGGTAAATGCGAACCTTGGTGAGCATCTGGCGGCCGAGGGGACCCTTGGGCATCATGCGGCGGATGGCTTCATAGACTGCGAATTCGGGCTTCTTGTTGAAGAGCTCACGATACTTGGTCATTTTGAGTCCGCCGGGATAACCGGTGTGATGATAATAAATCTTTTCGTCAAGCTTTCTGCCTGTCATGATGACTTTATCTGCGTTGATGATGATAACGTGATCGCCGCAGTCAACATGCGGGGTAAAGATGGGCTTGTGTTTTCCGCGGAGTATTGCGGCAACCTGAGATGCGAGACGACCGAGCACCATGCCTTCTGCATCTACAACGTACCACTTACGCTCCATGGTTTCTGCTTTTGCCATATAGCTTTTCATGCCATGTCCTCCAAAGGTATGTTGAATTTCTTAATTAAATAATTTTGCTAAGATTTCCGACAACGGACGGGGCTGGTGACCGCAATCCTCCACCATAAGCAAAGCACAAGGCATATTTTACTTCCGGCGGAGGCATTTGTCAAGTATTGTTTTCAAAAAAATACCCGATTTTTCAGATATATTTTTATTGTCCGCAGTGGGAATGCGGCTTTTGCAAATTGGGCATTAATCGTCATTTCCGTCCGCCTTCTCAAATTCGGCCGCAACATCGGCCAGCAGCTTGCGAATCGGAAGATTTTGAGGACATGAGCCCTCGCATTTTCCGCATTTTATGCAGTCGGAGGCCCGCCTTCCGGGTGCGGTATGAACATTTGAGTAGTAGTAATTTGCATTCCAATCGCGATGCAGCTGTTTCGCATTCATCAGCGCAAACAAGTCGGGAATCGCAATATGCTTCTGACAGCCGTCCGTGCAGTAGCGGCAGGCGGTGCACGGAATCAGCTCCATCCCCTTGTAAACACCGCGAACCTTTTCAACGGCTTCGGTTTCGATCTTGTCAAGAGGTTTGAAATCACTCATATAGCTTATGTTATCTCTGAGCTGCTCAATGCTGCTCATGCCCGAAAGCACAACAAGCATCCCCGGGAAGCCTGCAGCGAAGCGAATTGCGTAGCTCGCGGGACTCCCTCCGCTGAGAGAAGCGAAGATCCTCTGCGCCTCGTCGGGAAGCTTAACAAGGCTTCCGCCCTTTACCGGCTCCATCACAAGCACAGGCTTATTGTGTTTTCTGCACACTTCATAGCATTTGCGGCTCTGCACGCCGATATCGTCATAATCCAAATAATTGAATTGAATTTGAACAACCTCAATTTGCGGATACTCCGAAAGAATCGCATCCAGCACCTCTGCCCGGTCATGAAAGGATATGCCGAAATGCCGAATCTTTCCCTCTTTTTTCAGTTCAATTGCGGTTTCGTACGCGTTTCTCTCTTTAAAATATCTGAAGCGCGCCTTGTTTTGTGCATGCATAAGATAGAAATCGAAATAATCAACTCCGCAAAGCTCAAGTTGACTTTCGAAAAAAGGTCGAATATCGTCGTTTGTTTTGAAATATTCATCGGTAAGCTTGTTTGTCAGGATAAAACTTTCCCGCGGATAGCGCGACGTGAGGCAGGTTTTTGCTGCTTTTTCGCTTTTCCCGCTCAGATAACCGTGCGCAGTGTCAAAATAGTTAAACCCTGCCTTGATAAATTCGTCAACCATAAGGCAAGTCTGCTCAATGTCAACCTCTCCGTCCTTCATCGGAAGCCTCATAAGACCGAATCCGAGTTTTTTGTTTATGCGTTCCATCTTGTTCATCCTTTCCTGATTAATTGCTTATCGTTATTGTTTTGCAGCGATTCATTATGCTGCGCGGAAGTTCCGATTCTATTTTAGCATTGTTGATCGCTTTTCGGGCAGATGTTTTGATATATATTTTTGAGTTCAGACTCCCATGTTTCAGTCTCAAACTTTTGCAGTGTTTGCGATATTTGCCCGCTTATGCCCCGATTCAGCTTTTTATCGTCCTGTTCTCTTCACAATGTGCAAGTCTGCATATTGAAAAACCCGATTGCATATGGTAGAATAAAGTTGAGGTTGTGTTTTCAAAATGGTTGCAGCAGCCGAAAGTACGAAGCAGCACAGCCGCGCAAACAAGGCATGACCTTTGTTTAATGATTATTAACGGATAAGTGAATACTTAGTTTATGGAACTGTCTCAAAGATTTGTACGCAAGCACCTCGAAAGGATTCATCCTTTCACAAAGGCCTGTTCGCTTGAAGCCACACGGCGCGGACAGGATCTTCTCGGCAACGTGCTTGCAAAAACAATGCGCACAAATGTTAATATTGTCCCCGTTGATCATCCGAAACTCAGCGGGAATGTTGAACCATGCGCCTGTTTTGCGATTCCGCACGATGAATTAAAGCGCGGAGTTATCCTCTATCTGCACGGCGGCGGATATACATGCGGTGACCTTGAATATGCAAAGGGCTTCGGGTCCGTGTTGGCTTCCGAATGCGGTATTCGGGTGCTTTGTCTCGCTTACCGTCTTGCGCCCGAAAATCCGTTTCCTGCTGCATTGGACGATGCGGTGGAAGCGTATCGCTATCTGCTTTCACTCGGCTACCTCAGCAGCCAGATCGTGCTTGCAGGCGAGAGCGCCGGCGGCGGACTTTGCTTTTCGCTTTGTTTAAAGCTTCGCCAGTTGGACTTGCCGCTGCCTTGCAGCATCATTGCAATTTCGCCGTGGACAGACCTTACCCAAAGCGGCGAGTCGTTTATATTTAATCACGATGTTGATCCGAGTCTTTGCAAAGAGACCTTGGACTTCTATTCAAAGTGCTACTCGCGAAATCCGACAGACCCGCTTGTTTCGCCGCTTTTCGGAGATGTTTCCGGGCTTCCTCCGTCCTTAATCTTTGCGGGCAAGGATGAAGTCCTTCTGGATGACTCGCGCCGTATGCACAACAAACTTGTTTCATCCGGCTGCACAAGCGAACTGGTAGAAGCCGAAGGCATGTGGCACGCCTATGTTCTTTACTGTATCAAGGAACGTGCATGCGACCTTGACCGCATCAATGCCTTTTTAAACCGTTTCCTTTCCCACGAACGCAAGCTTCGCTGGATGCGGCTGGATAACGCCGCAAAAATCTATCCCGCCGCAAAACGCAGAAAATGGAATAACTTTTTCCGTCTTTCCGCAACACTCTGCGACGAGGTGGACAAAACAGTCCTTAGGAACGCAATGGATGTCACCATGCGGCGATTCCCGTCCATTGCCGTTCGTCTTTGCAGAGGCGCATTCTGGTATTATCTTGAAGAACTGTCCTCCGCACCCGAAATCACGGATGAAAAGAGCTGGCCGCTTGCACACACGCCGTTTGAGAGCATCAATGAATGCGCACTGCGTGTCATCGTCTACAAAAACCGTATTGCAGTTGAATTCTATCATGCATTGACGGACGGCACAGGCGGCATGGTGTTTTTAAAATCACTGCTTGCCGAATACATCGAACAGAAATACGGGGTTGAAATTCCCAATGAATGCGGTGTGCTGGACAGGCTCACTCAGCCGCAGGAAGAGGAGCTTGAGGACAGCTTTTCGAAGAATGCCGGTTCCGTAAGCGTCAGCAGAAATGCGAGCACCGCATTCAAGATTCATTATACGCCGGAAAGGGATGATTTCAGGCACCTTACAACGTTCATCTTGGATTCAAACGCAGCTCTTGCCGCGGCAAAAAGCTGCGGGGTGAGCCTTACGGTGTACCTGACAAGCGCAATGCTGCTTGCATTGCAGCGGATTCAGGATGAGCAAACGCCCGATAAGCGCCGGCAAAAGCCGATTCGCGTCGTTGTTCCGGTGAACCTTCGCCGTTTATTCCCAAGCCGCACGCTTCGGAACTTTGTGCATGTCATTATGCCGGAGATCGATCCACGAATGGGCGACTATGAGTTTTCCGAGATTCTGACGTCGGTGAAGCATCAACTCGGGCTTCTTGTCACAAAAAAGAACCTTTGTGCAATGTTCACTCCGAACGTCAATGCAGAGCGTTCGCCCCTGCTCCGCGTGATGCCGCTTTTCCTTAAAAACATTGCAATGAAGCTTGTTTACGACACCGTCGGCGAACGCACAAACTGTCTTAATCTCTCTAATCTCGGGGATATTAAAGTGCCGGATGCAATGCGCCGATATGTAACCCGATTTGATTTCATTCTCGGCGTTCAGGCAACCAAGCCCAACAATTGCGGAGTTTTGTCTTATAACGGTAAATTGTATATGAATTTCATTCGCAACACTGTTGAACCCGTGCTCGAATTTCAATTCTATCAGGTTTTGCGCGAGCTTGGGCTTCACGTCAAAGTTGAAAGCAACGGTGCGGGCAATATATCGGATTCGAACTGAAAACAGCAATGCAGCCCGATAGTTTGAAATCAATAATTTACGGATTCAGAAAGGAGACACAATATGTACTGTATAAAATGCGGAGTTGAGCTTGCGGACAGCGAAAAAGTCTGCCCGCTTTGCGGAACGAGGGTTTATCACCCCGATATAGAAATTAAAACCACCGAACCTCCATTTCCCGAATACAAGCTCCGTGAACCCCGCATGAATCTCAGGGGTATTATGTTCATTGTTACCATGATTTTTGCCGCGCTGATCGTTCAGCTTGTTATCTGCAACATCAGCATCAGCAATGCCTCGGAATGGTCCGGCTACGCAATCGGTGCAGTGCTGCTGCTTTATGAGCTCGTTGCGCTCCCGCTTTGGTTCAAACGGCCCAACCCCGTTATTTTTGTTCCCTGCGGTTTTGCTGCCGTGCTTGCTTATCTGCTTTATATCGACCTTGCTGTTCACGGAGGGTGGTTCCTCAAGTTTGCATTCCCCGTTGTCGGTGCATACGGATTGCTCGTTACGGCGGTTGTAACACTGCTGAAATACGTTCGCCGCGGACATCTTTACATCTTCGGCGGCGCACTTATCGCACACGGAATTTACATGACATTTTTGGAAATGATGATAAATATTGCCTTTTCCGAAAAAACAGTGCTTCAGCTCAACTGGTCATACTTCCCCTTGTTCGGATGCTTTATTCTCGGAATGGGATTAATCATCATTGCGATAAACAAACCCATGCAGGAATCGCTTAAAAAGAAATTCTTTGTTTAATTTCCGATTAAGATTGGATTTCAATAAATATTTGCAATTTGAAAATGCTTATGCCCGATGTGCATGGGCATTTTCTTTTGTGCATAGCAATGCGGCTTTTCGGGGCATACTAACGGACGGCGGGCAGCGGCTTGTTTCAAGCCGTTCAACCGCAAAAAAACACACGGAGGACATTATTATGCAGAATCGACAGAACGGCAGTACCGGCAGCAATTCCGGCAGCAGTTTCGATTCCTTCTTCAACTCAAACCCGTCTCATTCAATGGGTTCGGCGAGTTCCGGGAATCAGTCCGCCTCTTCGGCAAATTGGAACACCGAAGCGGCCTCCTCAATCGACACAAAGGATCTTTCCATCCTGCAGGATGAAATGTATTCTGAAGCGTTGCTTTTTAAAAAATGCACTGTTTATGCCGGGTATTTTAACGATCCCGCGCTCAAACGCATGGCAGAAAACGCTGCCGGGCATCACCGCAGGCATTTTGATACGCTTCACGGCTATCTGAACGGCAATAACTGAGGAGGGTTACAGGCATGAACAATCAGAAAACCAACAATGCTTCCATGAGCGAACAGGAACTTCTTACGGACCTTCTCCATTCAGAAAGGGACGCCGTAAAGCAGTATGCAAGCAACTGCACCGAGTCGGGCTGTGAAAACCTGCGCAGTCTGCTTATCAACTGCATGACCGAATGCTCCGAGGATCAACTCGCCGTGTTCGAACAGATGAAGCAGCGCAATATGTATAAAACCAAGCCCGCAAAGGTTCAGGAGCTTCAAACCGCAAAGCAGGATATGACCTCGCTTCAGCAGCAAACGTGGTGATGTGCGGAAAGAGTTGATGCCGCGCAATCGCTTGTTTCGATAATGCGACACCAAATGACAGCGCACTGATATCGCTGCGCTGAAAAAAGCCGCAGCAGGGACTGTTGTATCAGTTCCCAAACAAAACCGGGCAGCCCGCGAAGGGTTGTCCGGTTCTTTTTCGCAGCAAAACATAAAACGGCTGCATGAATTCCCGCTGCACATATGTCTTGTATTATATTTGCGGCATGTCAATCAGAATCACTCAAGCATTGAGAATATTTCTCCGTCGGAGTATGTAATGAATAATCTATTTGTTATTTCTTAATATCTTTTCATCAGTTCCTTCCGTCCGGTTTTCGGACTTCTTTACGTGCTCATTGCGAATGCTAATGCAAAACGGATCGTTGCATCCAACGACCCGTTTTGCTTCATTGCGGCGAATATCCGAATTCAGTTTTCGGGTAATTCAATTCCGCTTCATTTTTTCATTGTGTGATTTGATTCGTAAATCAGTTGAGGCCCATTGCAATACGCATAATGCCGATTGCATCTGCGATGTTCACAACGCCGTCCTCGTTCACGTCGCCGTGAATGAGCTGAGTTTCGGTCAGTTCAATGAGACCGAGTGCGTAACGCATTGCGAAAACAGCGTCCGCGGTGTTGGTGTTTCCGTCGCCGTTGATATCGCCGTCATGCTCCTCAACAGGAGGTTCGGGAGTGGGCTCGGGGGTGGAGGGAGTCGTGCCGGTGAAAGCAACATTATCAACGCAGACACAGTCCTCACCCTGGCTTCCGCCGGAGTCCTTCGTGTATTCCCAAACAAAGTAGTACACGCCATCCTCGGGAGCGGTGAATGTGTAACGCTGCCAATCGGGCTCGGTAACGCCGGACTTGCGGAGTTCAACCTGCCTGTTGACATAGAAGTTGAAGAAATCGCGATCTGTCTGGCTGCTGCAGATATAGTCGAATGCCATCGTATCGCCGCTCTGCATCGCTATGGTCAGCATGAGCTGTGACTTGCTGTTAACAACGCGCTTGTTGCCGGAACGTGCGAAAACCCTTGTTCCGTCATCAACAGCAGTGAAGGGATACTCGGTGGAAGTGCCGAACCAGAGATTTCCGCCTTCAACGTTGAGTGCTGCCGCAAGTGATTCATCACCGGTAACACTGACGGCGATAACAGCAGTGCCGTAAACACTGCCGTTAACCATGACCGTGCCGGTCACGGTTGCGGTGCCGCTGCCGCTGCCGGTAATCTTTACCTTGCGCTTGTTGCCGTCAACAACAGCAACGTTCTCATCGGAAGAAGTCCAGATAATGTCATAGAGGTTTGCATCCTCGGGTTCGCGGTTGAACTTGACGGTGACCGTTTCACCGACTGCAATATTTGCCTCGTTCGCGCTGAGGGTATAGCCTTCGAGTGCAATAGGTTCTTCGGATTCGCCGAAAAGAGTCCAATCGCAGTAAACCGTCTGTGCCTGGTCGGGATTTGCGGGGAAATCATCAACGGGGCTCATGACGATGGGCCATGCATCACCGTAAGGATCAACGGGACCCCATACGTCAACCATTGTTGCGTATGCTTCGGCAATAGTTCCTTCTTCTTTGATAACATTCCAGAAAGTTTCTTCGAATTTGTAGTCTCCGACGAAGGTAACGCTCTGAGAATAGCCGTAAACCGCACCGCAGCCTGCACGGAGGAGTGCATAGCCGGTAGTGCCGCGGCCGCTGAGCTTCATGCCTTCGCAGATAGCCATCCAAACGAACGGATTGTCAAGTGCGCTTGTGATATGGTTCTCGATATATCTGCCGTCAATGAACGCTTCGTTGCCGGAGCGAACCGCCCAACCGTTTGAATAATCCTCGTTGGTGATACCCTGGTTGGTGGTAAGGCAGAGATAAGAGGAAGTGCCGCTTGCGATGCCGTGGCTGTCGTAAATGACAGCACCCTTGTCGGGGAATGCAGCAGCGATCGCGGGACCGGTTGCATCATGGCCTGCAAGAATTGTCAGCGTGCCGCCGGTTGCCTCCGCAATGGAAGTTGCTTCACGGCGATACTGATCGGTGAAGGTGGGGTCATAGCCGCCGTAATAAGGTCCGACGAGCAGAACGTTCGGAGAGGTTGCGTCACGCATTTCAACGACTTTGCCGTTGGATGCGTTGAAAGTTACGGAACCTTCTTCGGTTACATTTGCTTCAATTTTGTTGCGGAGCCTGTAGTTGTATGCACAGTGCATTCCGTTGACGGTAAAGAAGAAACCGTCGGCGGTGAAATCGGAAAAGCTGTCTGCATCAACATTTTCGTTGTTGAGAGCAGCGGTGTAAACGGCGTTGATAACGTCGCTTGCGGGAAGGTTGTCAGCAAGTGCTTCGGCTTCGGCAAGTTCAATTGCCGCCCAAGCATCATCCATGCGCACCGACAATGCTGCATCTGCCGAAATGGAGCTGATTTCCTCTGCAAATGCAACGGGAATGATGCTGAGCATCATCAAAGCGGCGAGCACAACGGCCATGATTCTGCGTGTTTTCATGTGTTTCGTGTTCTCCTGTATTGTTAGTTTGCACACAGCACCGCTTCATCATTTATTCAATGCAAAAGCAATGCAGTCGTGCAGCGCATTTATGCGCCGCCTTATATTTTATAATTTATTTTTCCCGCTGTCAAGAACACTGACGTCATATTAGGATTTATATCATTTTTGCAGCGCTGCCGTTATGTAAAAAGGGTGCAAGTATTACCCGCACCCTCTTCTAAAACATTAAAATTTCCTGCCGATTATGCCAATATGCTTAACCCGCTTAATCCTTATCGGAATCGGAGTCGTCACCTTGGGGCTGCTCTTTCAGCCTCACAACAGTTGTTTCGATTCTGTGATCGCGAATTTCAAGAACATCTATGTTCATGATGTCCGTTTCAATGCTGAAGGTTGTTCCGTCATCGGCAATTCTTCCGAGGGTTGCAAACACATAGCCGCCGAAAGTATCATACTCATCGCACGGGAGCTTGATATTAAGCTGCTCTGCAACATCCTCAATCAAAGCGCTGCCGCGAATGCGCCAGTTGCCGTCCGGAAGGTGAACAATATCTTCCTCCGTCTCAATGACATCGTCCTCATCGTCAAGATCGCCGACAAGCTGCTCAACAAGATCGTTCATCGTGAGAATACCGCTCATTCCGCCGTATTCGTCAAGCACAACCACAAAACCGCGCCTTGAATGCTGCATATCACGGAACAAAACGTCCGCTTTTACGGCTTCAGGCACAAAATACGGCGCACGAACCGCATTTTCCATGACGTTTTTACGACTTCTGTCCGCAAGGCGGAAATAATCCTTTGAATTCAGTATGCCGATAACGTCATCAACGCTTTCACCGCAAACAGGAAACTGTGAATACCTGTGTTCATAAATGGTTTTTTCCCATTCTTTGTCGTCGTCCTCCTCCCAGAGGATTACAATATCGGTTCGATGCGTTGCGATTTCACCCGCGGTAAGATCGTCAAATTCAAATACATTTTGAATTATTTCCTGTTCGCTGCGGTCGATTGTGCCCTTTTCTCCGCCGGCATCGACCATCATGCGGATTTCTTCTTCCGTGACCTCTTCATCGTCGCCGTTCGGATCGATATGCATAAGCCGCAGGACTCCGTTTGTTGAAACCGTAAGCAGCCAGACAAGCGGAGCAAAAATCGTTGAGACAAAATTCAGCAGTCCGCTGATGCTCAGCGCAAGGCTTTCGGACTTTTTCATTGCAACGCGTTTCGGCACAAGTTCACCGAAAACAAGGGTGACGTACGAAAGCAGGATCGTGATAACGATGATGCAGAGTGATTCCGGTATGTTCGGAATAAGCTGCTTAATGTATTGAGCAAAGTTTTCCGCTGCAAATGCACTTGCAAGGAAACCGGCAAGGGTTATTGCAACCTGTATTGTTGCAAGGAAGCGCGCCGGCTGCTTCGTCAGCTTCGCAAGGCGTTTTGCGCGTTTGTTGCCGCTTTCGGCAAGGCTTGCAAGCTTTGCATCGCTCACGGAAAGCACGGCGATTTCAGCACACGCAAAAACTGCGTTCAATGCAATGAGTACAATTTGCAAGACAATTTGCCAAATAATGGTTCCGGCATTATTGCTTGCCGCGGCGGTAAGTGCGTCTTGTGCGTGGAAAAATCCACGTATAAGCGGGTCGATGTCTGTCATAGTCAGATATCCTTTCAAGATTCCTTTCAAATTCGATTTTTCCGGCAGTTTCGCCGCAGGAAGAATTGTGTGCGGAAAGCGCGAACACTATTTGAATGTAACAAAAAACATAGCCAAACAAACTGCGTTCGTTCGGTTATGCCCGTTCGTTCCGTATTCGGTTATGCTGACGCTTTCGGTCGCTGCTGTCGCAACTGTCCACAAAAAACCTCTCTGCAACTTTACTGCTTCTGACATTATACACAGCTCCGGCCGTGTTGTCAACACCCTTTGCATAAATGTCATGTTGTTCGAAACTCTTTTGTGAATATATATTGTTTTTCATTGAAAAAAAGCACACCTTATGGTAAAATGCGATTGAAAAAGACAGTTATCGGAGGAAACCTGTATGCGGCGCGCGCTGAGCATAATCGCTCTTGTTTTAACAGGAGCGGCATTCATTCTTTTGTGCCTTATTTGGGTGCTGCGAATCAATGCAATTATACCTGTTCTGATGTTTGCGGCAGCAATCATCCTGCTTGGGATATGCAAAAAAATGCCTGTCAAACCTCAAACCGGCATTGACAAATCACAAATCAGCAATGATGCTTTTTTTGATGAAGACAGCAAGTAGGTGCGTTCACCCCGCCGTCGTCCGCCGCACGGCGAATGATGCACAGTAAATTAAAGCGAAATCAAAGAACCAAAGACTGATACCATGAAGAATAAAACAGACAATACCGCGAAAAAATCAAACCTGAAGCGTTTTGCTTCCTATTATAGGCCGCATATCGGCATGTTCACTGTCGATATGCTTTGTGCGTTGTTCATTTCATCCGTGGACATCGCCTATCCCCTGCTGTCCAAACTGGCACTGGATCGCTATCTTTCCGCAACCGCGCCGCAATACCGCCCGTTTTTCATTCTTATGGCGGTATGTTTCCTGCTTTATATCCTTCGCACCGGTGCAACATATATCGTCACGGCACTCGGGCACAGACTCGGCGTTCATATTGAGGCCGACATGCGCCGCGATGCTTTCACGCATCTTCAGCAGCTCGGCTTCAGCTTTTATGACAAGTCACGCACAGGCAAATTGCTTTCGCGCTGCACAAACGATCTGTTTGACGTTACGGAGCTTGCTCACCACGGTCCGGAAGATGTTTTCATTTCCATGCTGACATTCATCGGCGCGTTTGTTGTAATGCTCACAATAGAGTGGAGGCTTGCGCTCGTTCTTATTGCCGTCGTTCCTGTTATGTTGATTTTCGTTATGAATCTGCGGAAGCGCATGAGCCGCACCTCGCGCAAGGTCAAAGAAGGTATGGCGGTTATCAATTCGCAGATCGAATCCTCCATAAGCGGCGCACGGGTTGCAAAAGCCTTTACAAATGAGGATTATGAGATTTCAAAATTCGAACAGGGAAACGGCGTCTTTGTCAATTCCAAGTCTGCGTATTACAAAACTATGGGCATGTTTATGGCGGGAATGGAGTTTTTCACAACCATTCTCAATGTCATTGTGCTTGCCGTGAGCGGTGTGCTTATTATGAAAGGCGAAATGACGACAACGACGCTTATCATCTTTATGATGTATATCTCATCGTTTGTTACCCCGATACGCAAGCTTTCCGCATTTGCGGAGCAATACACAATGGGCATGGCCGGTTTTAAACGATTCACGGAGTTGCTCGATACAGAAGCCGAGATTCAGGATAAACCCGATGCAATCGAGCTCAAAAACGTTAAGGGCGACATTGAGTTCAAAAACATTTCCTTTGCGTACGGTTCCGGCGGCAATGTGCTTGAAAACATTTGCCTCAGCATCAGGCACGGACAGACACTCGCGCTTGTCGGTCCTTCCGGCGGCGGCAAAACCACTCTTTGCCACCTTTTGCCCCGTTTTTATGATATAACCTCCGGCAGCATCACCGTTGACGGAATTGATATTCGCGATGTTACGCTTTCATCACTGCGCCGCAATATCGGCATCGTTCAGCAGGATGTGTTCCTTTTTGCCGCGAGCATCAAAGAAAACATTCGTTACGGCCGAATCGATGCAACCGATGAAGAAATCGTGCAGGCAGCCGTTGCGGCGGAAATTCACGACGATATCATGAAGATGCCCGACGGATATGACACCATTGTCGGCGAACGCGGCATAACGCTTTCCGGCGGGCAGAAACAGCGTGTTTCCATCGCAAGGATTTTTCTGAAAAACCCGCCGATTCTCATTTTGGATGAAGCAACAAGCGCATTGGATTCCGCAACCGAAGCGCGCATCACGCAGGCATTCGACAGGTTGAGCAAGGGCAGAACAACGCTTGTTATTGCACACCGTCTCTCCACAATTCGTAACGCGGATGAAATTGCCGTTGTTGACGAACACGGAATTGCCGAAATGGGAACCCACGATGAACTTCTCGCCGCCGGCGGCGAATATAAAAAACTGCACGAAGCGCAAAACAGGTTTTACGTTTCTGTCTGAAGAAATCAAACTGCAAAAGGAGTCCTGAATTATGAAAATACCTAAGAATGTGAACGTCGTCAACGATTCGTACCGTACACTGAGTGAACGTGCCATCATGCTGCGCAACACGCTTGAAAAGCTCGGTTACAATGTTGAATGGGGCTATTATGACCGCCACACCGTTACCGTGAACGGGGACAACTTTCTTGAATACTATCCCATTCCTGTTCTGACCGTGAACGGAATCTGCGATATTGCCGTTGACTTTTTGCAAGTGTCGATCGACGGCAAGCTTTTCGCCGCCGAGTTTGAAGAAAAGCTCGATTTTGCAAAGCTTAAATCACACGGGTTTGAGTGCTACGGCGTTGAGAACTATCTTGAAAGCCTGTATGTTCCCGGAATGAGTTTTGAGGAACTTGTTCAAATCGTCCGCGCCTGCGGCGAATCCGAAATCGGTGTTGCGGCAGCGTTCGAGGGCGAACCGCTTACAAAAGAAATCCTTGAGCTTATGCAGGTTTTCATCAACATGGGCACACACACCGAAGCGCACAGCCCGATTGACGAGGGCGATGAAACCGAAAAAAACGCGCTGAACGGAATCGATGAAAGCACTCCGGCTTTTCAGGTTGCGGATGCGCTGTTAAACGAATGATGTTTTTACATAAGGAGAGGAAAAATGCTTAACTATATTCTTGATGAACTGAAGAAAATTATGGCAATAGACAGTCCGAGCGGATTCACGCGCAAAGCTGCGGATTACATCATGCAGCAGCTCCGCGAGTTCGGTTTTGAGCCTGAGCTTACCCGCAAGGGCTGTGTGCTCTGCTGTCTCGGCGGCGAAGGCAGCCCGGTTGTCTTCTCTGCACACATTGACACCCTCGGCGGAATGGTATCCGAAGTCAAGAGCAACGGAAGGCTTAAGCTGACCCGCATAGGCGGCATGAACGCAAACAACGCCGAATGCGAAAATGCACGTGTCTATACCCGTGACGGCAAGGTTTTTGAAGGCTGTTTCCAGATGAACAACCCTTCCGTTCACGTCAACGGCGAATACGACAGCCAGAAGCGCAGCTACGATAACATGGAGCTTGTGCTTGACGAAAAAGTGTTTTCCGCCGACGAAACAAGAAAACTCGGCATTGCAACGGGCGATTATGTCTGCTTTGATCCGCGCACAAGAATCACCGAAACAGGCTATATTAAAAGCCGTTTCCTCGACGACAAGCTCAGTGCGGCGATTCTCATGGGCATTGCAAAGGCAATTAAAACAGAAAAGCTTTCTTTGACCCGCAAAGTTTACATCTATCTCACCGTATTTGAAGAAGTCGGCCACGGCTGCTCAAGCGGTATTCCCGCCGATGCCGAAGAGATCATCAGCGTTGACATGGGCTGCGTCGGCGACGGACTTGAATGCAAGGAACATCAGGTTTCCATCTGTGTAAAGGATTCACACGGTCCGTATAATTACGATGTTACGTCCCGTTTTGTTGAGCTTGCAAAGAAGCATAATCTTGATTACGCGCTTGATGTCTATCCCTTCTACGGTTCCGATGCGGATGCGGCGCTTGATGCCGGGTACGATCTGCGCCACGGACTTATCGGAGCGGGAGTTTACGCTTCCCACGGATATGAACGTTCCCACGTTGACGGCGTAAAAAACACTTACGAACTTGTAAAGGCCTATATTACCGAATGATTCAATGCGACTTTCTCCGAATCATTTGATTCCCAAAAAAGGATATAACCACCGACAGCTGCGGTTCGAGCTTCATTGTTCCGAAGTTTCGAACCGCAGTTTTGTTTTTCAAAGTGAGAGGTATGCATTTGTTAACGCATTTTCTGCATTACTGAGCATAATTTTAGTTTGAATTGTGGCAAAACTGTTAACAAACGGAAATTGCGCATGTTCCTGAATTGCACCCGATCCGACTGCTGCGTATAATAGCAGGGTAATCGGCGGAACACTGCACGATCCGTACGGACGAATGCAGCCGGCGTTTATATCCAAACAGATTGTTTAGTCATTCACCGGAATGATTTTATTGACCGAAAGGAGATTCTATGGATAAGGTTCAATATTACCGCAGAAAATCCCTGCCCCTTGAGATGCACAAGATTTGCATCGTTCAAAAAACACGCATCCCGTCCGTTGAAGAGCGCGTCAGCGCAATTCGCGAAGCGGGCTTCAATTCATACTGCCTCCGCAGCGAGGATGTTTATCTCGACATGCTGACCGACAGCGGCGTCAACGCAATGACCAACGAACAGCTCGGCGCGATGATGGTCGGCGACGACAGCTATGCCGGCAGTGCAACCTATTATCGCCTTGCTGCCAAAATCAAAGAGATTTTCAACAAGGATTATTTTCTTCCCGTTCATCAGGGCCGCGCCTGTGAACATATGCTTGCGCTTGCGTTCGTGCAGCCCAAGCCCGGTTCGATCGTTCCGATGAACTTCCAGTTCGGCACCTCTGTCGGCAAAATCAAATACTGCGGCGGCGACTACGTTATCTGTTTGCAGGAAGACGGGCTTAACAGGCAGAGTTCCAACCCGTTCAAGGGCGATTTCGATCTTGAAAAGCTTGAGCGCGTGCTCAAAGAGCAGGGCGACAATATCGCCTTTGTCCGCATTGAATCCGGCACAAATCTCATCGGCGGCCAACCCATTGCGCTTGATAACATGCTTGCAGTATCCGAACTGTGCAAAAAATACGGAGTGCTTTCCATTCTTGACGCAAGCCTGCTTCAGGACAATCTGTACTTTATCAAAACCCGCGAAACCGCCTATTCCGACAAGAGTATTCGTGAAATCGTGCGCACCCTTTCGGACGCAATGGACATCATCTATTTCTCCGCACGCAAACTCGGCTTCGGCAGGGGCGGCGCAATCATTCTTAATGACAAAAAGCTCTTCGAGCATATCAAAACCTTTGTTTCAAGCTTTGAGGGCTTCCCCACTTTCGGCGGCATGAGCGTTAAAGAGATGGAAGCTATCTGCGTCGGTCTTGACGACACAATGGACGAAAACATTATCGCTCAGGGCCCGCAATTCATCGAATATCTCTGCAATGAGCTTGAAGATGCAGGCATTCCCGTTGTCACACCGCCCGGCGGTCTCGGCTGTCACCTTGACGCAATGAAATTTGTTCCGCATATCGCCCGCAAGGACTATCCGGCGGGCAGCCTTGCAGCTGCAATTTATATTGCTTCCGGCGCAAGAGGCATGGAGCGCGGAGCAATTGATGAGCCGTGGGATGATGCGGATGTTGAGCCCTACGGCGCAATGGAACTCGTTCGCCTTGCCGTGCCGCGCAGGGTATACACCGTTTCGCAGATGAACTATCTCATTGACCGCATCTGCTGGCTGTATGACAACAGGGAGCTTATCGGCGGACTGAAGTTCGAAACCGAAGGACCGCACAATTTCTATGACAAGCTGAATTCTGTGTCCGACTGGCCGGAGAAGCTTGCAGCAAAATTCCGCATGGATTTCGGCGACTCGCTTTGAGCCGCATCCGACCGTCGGAATTGCGGGCGTGCTGATTGAATTTCCTTTCATAAAAGTGAATTGGTCAGCACATTCCTATTTTTAATACGCCATCTTCTCATTACCTTTACCGAGCAACACCGCCCGCCGGAATTTTCCGCGGGCGGTGCTGTTCATTTTTTTCTGTCGAACGACAGCATATACCGAATTGCGGCCGAACTATTAAGAAAATATGGCCGATCTGTTAACGATATTTGTAAATATTTCGACATTTGCATTTTCGGGGGTGCAAAA
>ERZ791624.442-NODE-442-length-28975-cov-3.868603_pt1 | contig 28975 bp, 24 predicted proteins | sample MGYA00510058_ERZ791624 | MGnify/ENA primary metagenome ERZ791624 (study PRJEB30046, sample SAMN00715158) | human gut metagenome | study: EMG produced TPA metagenomics assembly of the A metagenome-wide association study of gut microbiota in type 2...
GGTCTGGCCGGCGGGTTTTTTTTGGGTGGATGGTGTTCAGCAGCCGTATCAGCCAGCCTGGCGGAATCGCCAGAGGCTGCGCAGTGTCAGCACGGCACACAGCCAGTGCAGCGCCAGCAGTACCAGCACTTGTGCCTGACGCAGCAGACTCTCGTGCTGCGCCAGAAACTGTATCAGCACACCATGGTGCAGCACCAGCGCAGTCAGCAAGCCACCGATCACATAAATAAGTAGAGCGCCTTGCGCCCATTCCTGCTGGTTTTCCGAGTGTTTTTTACGCGAAATGACCAGCAGACCAGCGCAAGCTGCTATAGAAATCCATGATTGCCACAAACTCAGCTGCTGCAGCTGGTCACGCACCGCATGCCAGTTGCTGGCACTGTGCAGCAGCACGGCCACGGCCAGCGTGCTCAGACTGAGCGTCAGCAGCCAGCTGCCAGTGAGCGCCAGCGCAGCTTTGGGGCGTGTGCTGTGTGCGGCCATGCCTGCTGAAGCGTTGCCTTAGATGTACTTGACCGCAACGATTTCGTAGCGGCGCACACCACCGGGGGCCTGCACTTCGGCCACATCGCCCTCTTCCTTACCGATCAGGGCGCGGGCAATAGGGCTGGAGATGTTGATCAGGCCGTGCTTCAGATCGGCCTCGTCTTCACCCACGATCTGGTAGGTCACCTGGTTGCCCGTGTCTTCGTCTTCCAGATCGACAGTCGCGCCAAACACCACGCGGCCCTGCGCATCGAGTGCGGCGGGGTCAATGATCTGTGCGGTCGAGAGCTTGCCTTCGATCTCCATGATGCGACCTTCAATAAAGCCCTGGCGATCCTTGGCGGACTCGTACTCGGCGTTTTCACTCAGGTCACCCTGGGCACGTGCTTCGGCGATGGCCTGAATCACTTCAGGACGGTCCACAGTCTTCAGGCGCTGCAGCTCGGCCTTGAGCTTTTCTGCGCCACGCTTGGTAATTGGAATGGTTGCCATGTCAGTTTCTCCACATACGGCTGGGCGTACACGCACACGATTGCGCAGTTGCGCCACAAGGGCATGTCCAGAGCGCCACACGACGTGGCTGTATGGATGGGACGCCCCAAAAGCAAACCGCCGCGCAGTGAGCGCGCGGCGGTGTTCCTAGGTTTAGGAGTCAATTATGCCGTGTTTACAGCCGCCGACCCTCAGTAAAACCCGATGCAGCCTATGAATGCTGCAACATTGCGTGCAATTCCTGCACCGAATGTACTTCCAGATCGCCACGCATGGCCTTCATGCCATCCACGGCAGCTTCTGCGCCGAAGATGGTGGTGAAGGTGGTCACGCGGTTGAGCAAAGCGCTGGTACGGATGGCGCGGGAGTCCGCAATGGCGTTGCGGCGCTCTTCCACCGTGTTGATGACCATGGCGATTTCGCCATTCTTGATCATGTCCACGATGTGAGGGCGACCTTCTGCCACCTTGTTCACAGCCTGCACTTCCAGGCCCGCTTCTGCCAGAGCAGCTGCAGTGCCGCGCGTAGCGCACAGGGTGTAACCCATGGCAGCCAGCTCCTTGCCCACAGCCACGGCACGTGCCTTGTCGTTGTTCTTCACCGACAGGAACACCTTGCCAGACTCAGGCAGATTCACGCCTGCGCCCAGCTGGCTCTTCACAAAGGCTTCGCCGAAGGTCTTGCCTACGCCCATGACTTCACCAGTGGACTTCATCTCAGGGCCGAGGATGGTGTCCACACCGGGGAACTTCACGAAGGGGAACACCGCTTCCTTGACGCTGAAGTAAGGCGGTGTCACTTCCTTGGTGATGCCCTGCTCTGCCAGAGTGTCGCCAGCCATGCAGCGTGCTGCCACCTTGGCCAGCTGCACGCCAGTCGCCTTGGAGACGAAAGGCACGGTACGCGAAGCACGGGGGTTCACTTCCAGCACGTAGATCACGTCCTGGCCGTCTTGCTCCTTGATGGCGAACTGCACGTTCATCAGGCCCACCACGTTCAGGCCTGCGGCCATGGCAGCGGTCTGGCGCTTGATTTCAGCCACAGTGTCAGCCTTCAGGTAGTAAGGAGGCAGCGAGCAGGCCGAGTCACCGGAGTGCACGCCCGCTTGCTCGATGTGCTCCATCACACCGCCGATGTACACGGCACCTGTCTTGTCACGCACACAGTCCACATCGCACTCAATGGCGTTGGACAGGAAGTGGTCCAGCAGCACGGGGGAGTCGTTGGAAACCTTCACGGCTTCGCGCATGTAGCGCTCCAGGTCGCGCTGCTCGTGCACGATTTCCATCGCACGGCCGCCCAGCACGTAGGAAGGACGCACCACCAGGGGGTAGCCCAGGCCAGCAGCCTTTTCCAGTGCTTCTTCTTCCGTACGCGCAGTCGCGTTAGGTGGCTGGCGCAGACCCAGGTCGTTGAGCAGCTTCTGGAAGCGCTCACGGTCTTCGGCTGCGTCAATCATGTCAGGGGTCGTGCCGATGATCTTCACGCCTTCGCGCTCCAGACCCAGGGCCAGCTTCAAAGGTGTCTGACCGCCGTATTGCACGATCACGCCGTCAGGCTGCTCCACGTCCACGATTTCCAGCACGTCTTCCAGCGTCAGTGGCTCGAAGTACAGGCGGGCAGACGTGTCGTAGTCGGTCGAAACGGTTTCGGGGTTGCAGTTGACCATGATGGTTTCGTAACCATCTTCGCGCATGGCCATGGCTGCGTGCACGCAGCAGTAGTCAAACTCAATACCTTGGCCGATGCGGTTGGGGCCACCACCCAGCACCATGATCTTCTTCTTGTCCGAAGGTGCGGCTTCGCACTCTTCGTCATACGTCGAATACATGTAGGCGGTGTTGGAGGCGAACTCCGCTGCGCAGGTGTCCACGCGCTTGAACACGGGGCGCACCTTCAGTGCCTTGCGGGCTTCGCGCACGGCCTTGTCGGTGGTGTGCAGCAGCTTGGCCAGGCGACGGTCAGAGAAGCCCTTTTGCTTCAAGGCGCGCAGCGTAGCAGCGTCCAGCATGGACAGCGCCTTGTCACCATGGGCTTCGTAGTGCTTGTCCAGTTCGAGTTCGATCTTCACGATCTCTTCGATCTGCACCAGGAACCACTTGTCGATCTTGGTGATGTTGTGCACTTCATCCAGCGTCCAGCCGGCAGCGAAGGCATCGCCCACGTACCAGATGCGCTCGGGACCAGGCTCGCCCAGTTCCTTTTCCAGGATTTCGCGGTCCTGGGTCTTCTCGTTCATGCCGTCCACGCCCACTTCCAGACCACGCAGGGCCTTCTGGAAGGATTCCTGGAAGGTACGGCCAATGGCCATCACCTCACCCACAGACTTCATCTGGGTGGTCAGGCGGTTGTCAGCAGCAGGGAACTTCTCGAACGCAAAACGTGGGATCTTGGTGACCACGTAGTCGATGGTGGGCTCGAACGATGCGGGGGTTGCGCCACCGGTGATTTCGTTCTTGAGCTCGTCCAGCGTAAAGCCCACAGCCAGCTTGGCCGCGATCTTGGCAATTGGGAAACCTGTGGCCTTGGAAGCCAGTGCCGAGGAACGCGAGACGCGGGGGTTCATCTCAATGACGATCATGCGACCGTCCTTGGGATTCACCGAGAACTGCACGTTGGAGCCGCCAGTGTCCACACCAATTTCACGCAGCACGGCCAGCGAGGCATTGCGCATGATCTGGTATTCCTTGTCGGTCAGCGTCTGTGCAGGCGCCACGGTGATGGAGTCACCGGTGTGTACACCCATGGGGTCCAGGTTTTCGATCGAGCACACGATGATGCAGTTGTCCGCCTTGTCGCGCACCACTTCCATCTCGTACTCTTTCCAGCCCAGCAGCGACTCTTCAATCAGGAGTTCGTTGGTGGGGGATGCTTCCAGACCGCGCTTGCAGATGGTCTCGAATTCTTCGGCGTTGTAGGCAATGCCACCGCCTGTGCCGCCCAGCGTGAAGCTGGGGCGAATCACGGTGGGGAAACCCACGTGCTTTTGCACTTCCCAGGCTTCTTCCATGGAGTGCGCAATGCCCGAGCGTGCGGAGCCCAGACCAATCTTGGTCATGGCGTCCTTGAACTTCAGGCGGTCTTCTGCCTTGTCGATGGCTTCAGGCTTGGCACCGATCAGCTCCACGTTGTACTTATCCAGCACACCGTGCTTCCACAGATCCAGCGCGCAGTTCAGCGCAGTCTGGCCACCCATGGTGGGCAGGATGGCATCGGGGCGCTCCTTGGCGATGATCTTCTCGACCGTCTGCCAGGTGATGGGCTCGATGTAGGTCACGTCCGCCGTATTGGGGTCGGTCATGATCGTCGCTGGGTTGCTGTTGATCAGAATGACCTTGTAACCCTCTTCGCGCAGCGCCTTGCAGGCCTGCACGCCGGAGTAGTCGAATTCACAGGCCTGGCCAATCACGATGGGGCCAGCGCCAATGATCAGAATGCTTTTGAGGTCGGTGCGCTTAGGCATTTTTGTGGCTCTCCATCAGCGCGGTAAAGCGGTCAAACAAATAGGCGATGTCATGGGGTCCGGGCGAAGCCTCGGGGTGGCCCTGGAAGCAGAAGGCGGGCACATCGGTGCGTTCCAGGCCTTGCAGCGTGCCGTCAAACAGGCTGATGTGCGTGGGGCGAACATTGGCTGGCAGGGTATCCATTTCCACGGCAAAACCGTGGTTCTGGCTGGTGATGCTCACGCGGCCGGTGGCCAATTCCTTCACAGGGTGGTTGGCACCGTGGTGGCTGTTCTGCATCTTGAAGGTCTTGGCACCCGAGGCCAGGGCCATGATCTGGTGGCCCAGACAGATGCCAAACAAAGGCTTTTTGGCGGCCATGATTTCCTGCGCCGCAGCAATGGCGTAGTCGCAAGGCGCTGGGTCGCCAGGGCCGTTGGACAGGAATACACCATCAGGATTCAGCGCCAGCACGTCCTTGGCAGGCGTCTTGGCAGGAACCACGGTCAGCTTGCAGCCGCGCTCAGCCAGCATGCGCAGGATGTTCTTCTTCACGCCAAAGTCATAGGCCACGACGTGGAACTTGGGGCTCTCGAGCTTGCCGTAGCCTTCGCCCAGCTTCCACTCGGTTTCCGTCCAGTCGTAGGCAGCTTCGGTGGTCACCACCTTGGCCAGATCCAGCCCCTTCATGGCTGGCGCAGCCTTGGCAGCCGCCAGTGCTTCGTCAATCTTGGCCTGGGTCACTTGCTCACCCGCTGCCAGACCGACGATGGCACCGTTTTGCGCGCCCTTGTCTCGCAGCAGGCGTGTCAGCTTGCGGGTGTCAATGTTGGCAATGGCAACGGTGTGGTTGCGCACCAAATATTGGGACAAAGTTTCATCGCAGCGGAAGTTGCTGGCCAGCAGTGGCAGATTCTTGATGATCAAACCTGCAGCATGGACTTTGTCGGCTTCCACATCCTCTCGGTTCACACCGTAGTTGCCGATGTGGGGGTATGTCAGCGTAACGATCTGTTGGCAGTAGCTAGGATCGGTGAGGATTTCCTGATAGCCAGTGATAGCAGTGTTGAACACCACTTCACCCACGGTGGTGCCTTGCGCACCAATGGAATTGCCAATAAAGACCGTGCCGTCTGCGAGCGCCAGGATGGCGGATGGGAAGCTTCCCTGAAGAGACAAAAGCACTGGATTCTCCGGTTCTAAATACGGTTACGCCCAGCGCGTGCTCCTGCGACCTAGCGTCGTGGAGCATGTTGCTTTGTCTGCAATGAATGGCGAGGAAAGCGTCGCTAGGCGTATGGAAATAATGCTGAAAAGCCACTCATTATATCCATCGCCTCATGCAGGCTCTTATAAACCCGCATGAGGAGTGCCTCACTTCAGTGCAGAAAGCGCGCTGGCGTGTAAACAGATAGCAGCCGCCGCACCAACATTCAGGGACTCTTCTCCGCCAGGCTGGGCAATACGCACATGCTGCGCAGCCAAGGCTTCTACTGCTTCACCCACGCCCTGCCCTTCATGCCCCATGGCCCATGCACAGGGCCATGGCAATGTCGATGCATGAATCAGCCCCCCACGGTGCGAACTGGTGACCAGCAGCGGCACCTTGAGCTGCTGCAGCGCCTCAGGCCCCACCCCTTCTACCAGGTGCAAGGCAAAGTGTGCACCCATGCCTGCACGCAGCACCTTCTGGCTCCACAGCGCCGCCGTACCCTTCATGGCAATGATTTGTTTGAAACCAAAGGCAGAGGCCGACCGCAAGATGGAGCCTACATTGCCCGCATCCTGCACACGGTCCAACACCACGGTAGGAGCCTCCGGCAAGATGGCCGTATCCGCCTGCCAGGGCAGGATGTAGCCCATGCGTGCAGGCGACTCCAGACCGCTGATATCTGCAAACAAGGCATCATCCAAAACTATTACTTTGCTAGCTGCTTGCGCCCATTCCACGGGCGCTAGAGGCCAAAAAGACTTAGAAAAAACAGCCACCTTGGGTGTCAGACCACGCGTGAGGGCTGCGCGGCACAGGTGGTCACCTTCCAGCCACACATGGCCCAGCTTGCGATACATGCCGCTTTCGCGCGAGAGGCGGCGCAGCTCTTTGACAAACGCGTTGTCGCGCGAAGAAATTTCTGTGATGTTCATAGCTCTGTCACTGCGCCAGAAAGCGCTGTCGAGGTTTGCAGCACCTGCGCCACAGGCGCAAAGCTGCGGCGGTGCTCGGGCGTAGCCCCCAGTCCGCGCAAAGCCTGCAAATGGGCAGCCGTGCCATAGCCTTTGTGTGCGGCAAAACCGTATTCCGGAAATTGCAGATCAAACTCCTGACACCAGCGGTCACGATGCACCTTGGCGAGGATGGATGCAGCAGAGATGGCCTGCACCTTGGCATCACCCTTCACAATAGCCTCGGCCTGCATGTCCAGCCTTGGAATGCGATTGCCATCCACCTGCACCAGACTGGGCTTCAGGCGCAGGCCATTCACAGCTCTTTGCATGGCCAGCATGGTGGCCTGCAGGATGTTCAGGCAATCAATTTCTTCCACCGAAGCCTGTGCAATACAAAAGCACAGGGCCTTGGCACGGATTTCGTCGAACAGTTTTTCGCGACGTGCAGCGGAAAGCTTCTTGGAGTCAGCCAGCCCTTCAATAGGGTTCAAGTCGTCCAGAATCACTGCGGCGGCAACGACAGGGCCTGCCAGTGGGCCACGCCCTGCCTCATCCACCCCGGCAACCAGACCTGGCGCATGCCAAGGCAGTGTGCTTTGCTCAGGGAGAGAGGATTTTTTGGATGGCATGTGCTGATAACTGAGGGGTATCTCGAAACAAACTGTGGTGCAAGGCGGTAAAACGTGCCTGTATGGTCTTCACCTTGGCCCGTGCATGCTCGCTATGGTCCAGCCACTGTGCAATCGCATCAGCCAGCGCACGGGGTGTCGCCTGGTCTTGCAGGAGTTCAGGCACCACAAAGTCTGAACACAAGATATTTGGTAAACCCACCCATGGCTGCAATTGCTTGCGCTGCATGAGCTTGTAGCTCCATGGGTGCATGTTGTAGGCAATCACCATGGGGCGCTTGAACAAAGCGGCCTCCAGCGTAGCTGTGCCGCTGGCAATCAAGGTGCAATCACAGGCTGCCAGCACATCGTGCGACTGACCTTTGACAATCTTCAGCCATGACGCCACTTGCAGCTCGTGCGACAAGGCAGTCAGACGCTCATGCAAAGCAGGCACTGCAGGCAATACCACCTGCAGATCTGGAAACTCCTGCTTGAGCAGCGCTGCGGCCTGCATGAATGGCTTGGCGATGTACTGCACTTCGGCACGGCGGCTACCGGGCAGCAAAGCCAGCACGGGTTTGTCCTGCTCCAGCCCCAGGCGCGTACGCGCCGCAGCACGGTCAGGCTCCATGGGGATGACTTGCGCCAGCGGGTGGCCGACATAAGTCGCAGCAATGTCATGCTGCGCCAGCAAATCAGGCTCAAACGGAAACAGGCAGAGTACATGATCGGCCGCAGCACGAATCTTGTGTATGCGCTCCGGGCGCCAGGCCCAGATGGAGGGGCACACAAAATGCACAGTCTTGATGCCTGCCGCGCGCAGATCCTGCTCCAGCCCCAGATTAAAGTCCGGCGCATCTACGCCAACAAATACATCAGGGCGATCTTGCAGCAGGCGTGCGCGCAGCTGCTTGCGGATGGACAGGATATCCCACAGCCGTATCAACACTTCAAAGCTGTACCCATGCACGGCCAGCCGCTCGCTGGGCCACAGCGCTTCAAAACCACGCTGCTGCATGCAGGGCCCACCAATGCCATAGCTGGAGACGCCGGGCCACTGCTGCTGCATGCCGTCCAAAAGCAAACCGGCGAGCAAGTCACCTGACGTCTCGCCGGCCACCATCGCTATGCGAGGCTGAAATAGGTCTTGTAGCGACATATCTAGCGTGCAATACCTCGGGTGGATGCCTGCAAAAATTCCTGCATCAACGCAATGTCAGCGGTCGCCTCAGGAATTTCTGTCAAGAGATCACCGATTGACTGCTGCGCTGCCTGCAAGGTCAGACCTTGACGGTAAAGCAGCTTGTGCATCTGCTTGACCGCCTGGATACGCTCTGGCGTAAAGCCACGGCGACGCAGACCTTCAATATTGAAGCCGCGCACAGCCAGTGGATTGCCTTCGACCATCATGTATGGGGGCACATCCTGTGCGATACGGCTGGCAAAACCCGACATGGCATGCGCACCGATTTTGACAAACTGATGCACGCCCGTGAGGCCACCCAGAATCACCCAGTCACCCAGGTGAACGTGCCCTGCCAGCGTGGCGTTGTTCGCCAAAATTGTGTGATTGCCCACCACGCAATCGTGCGCGATATGCACATAGGCCATGATCCAGTTGTCATTGCCCACGCGCGTCACACCCGAATCCTGTGCCGTACCCGTATTGAAAGTACAGAACTCACGGATGGTGTTGCGGTCACCAATCACCAGCTGCGTAGGCTCACCCGCATATTTCTTGTCCTGCGGCTGCGCACCCAGTGAAGCAAACTGAAAAATCTGATTGTCTTCACCAATGGTGGTGTAACCCTCAATGACGCAGTGTGGCCCAATACGCGTGCCAGCACCCACCTTGACATGACTGCCAATCACGCTGTATGCGCCCACAGTCACGGAAGGATGCAACTGTGCTCCTTCGTGGATGATGGCAGTGGAATGGATATTGGCGTTGCTCATCAAGCCTGCTTTTCAGGGCCTACATAACGCATGGTACACATCAGCTCTGCTTCACAGGCGACTTCATCACCCACACGAGCTATGCCTTTGAACTTCCAGATACCGGCGCGCACGCGATCAATCAAAGCTTCCAGAATCAGCTGATCACCGGGCTCGACAGGACGCTTGAAGCGTGCCGAGTCAATGCCCACGAAGTAGTAGATATTGTTTTCATCAGGCACCTGCCCCATGGCATCAAATGCCAGCAGGCCTGCAGCTTGCGCCAGCGCTTCCAGCATCAGCACACCGGGCATCACGGGACGGCCAGGAAAGTGGCCCATGAAGTAAGGCTCGTTGAAAGTAACGTTCTTGATGGCGCGAATGCGCTTGTTGCTCTCAAGCTCTACAACACGATCCACCAGCAGGAAAGGATAACGATGAGGAAGTTGCTTGAGAATTGCGTGAATATCCATTATGAATTTCCGTTCTTGCTTTTTTCCGCTTGCATCGCAAGCTCCAGCTTTTTGATGCGCTCTCGCAGCACATGCAATTGCTTGAGCGATGCGGCGTTTTTCTCCCACTGCTCGTTAGTTTGCAGAGGAAAGATGCCAGTGTACAAGCCTGGCTGGTGAATCGAGCGAGTCACCATGGATGTTGGAGAAATACTGGTCCCATCGGCAATGCTCAGATGACCCAGGATGTTGGCTGCACCACCAATCGAGCAGTGCTTGCCAATGCGTGCACTGCCAGCAATACCTGTATTACCCGCGATTACTGTATGCGCGCCTACGTGCACGTTGTGCGCAATCTGCACGAGATTGTCGAGCTTGACGCCATCCTCAATCACAGTGTCATCCAGCGCCCCGCGGTCAATACAGGTATTGGCGCCAATTTCAACGTCGTTACCAATGCGTACACCACCGAGCTGCTCGATCTTGACCCAGCTCCCGGCCTCATTCGCAAAGCCAAAGCCATCAGCGCCGATCACTACGCCTGGATGAACCAGGCAACGCTGGCCCAGCTCACAGCCATCGGCAACCGTCACTCGAGAGGTCAACACCGTATGCGCACCGATTTTCACGCCTGCGCCAATCACACACAGTGGCCCAATATAGGCAGATACATCCACCTGCGCCGTAGCGTCCACAACTGCTGACGGATGAATACCAGTCCGGACGCCACCCTGCTGCTGCGCTTTCCAGAGCTGCGTCAGCTTTGCGAAATACACATAGGGATTGGCCGCCACAATACATGGCCCACGTCGCTCGGCAGCTGCACGCATGCCAGGCGCAACAACGACACAGGCCGCCTTGGAGGCGGCCATTTGTGCTTCGTACCTTGGGTTACTCAGAAAACTGATAGATCCAGCATCTGCGGTCTCGAGGGGAGCAATTCGAGAAATTGGTATTTCTCTGCGGCCCCCCACCAGTTCTCCACCCAGGGCATCGAGTATTTGTCCAAGCTGAACAATCACTTCCATGCCCTCAAGGCTTACTTGGAACCGTCGTTCAAAGCTTTGATCACTTTATCCGTGATGTCGTGCTTGGGATTCACGTAGACAGCTTCCTGCAGGATGATGTCGTACTTTTCCTTTTCAGCAACTTGCTGCACCACCCGGTTGGCCTGCTCAAGCACGCGAGCCAATTCCTCGTTCTTGCGGACACTCAGGTCCTCCTGGAACTCACGGCTCTTGCGCTGGAAGTCACGATCCTGCTCGACCAAGGCACGCTGCTTGGCCAGACGCTGACTCTCCGACATCGTAGGCGCATCACGTTCAAAAGCTTCTGATGCACTCTTGAGTTGATTGCTTGCAGCGATCAGTTCACGCTCACGCTTGGAAAACTCCTGCTCCAGCTTGCTTTGTGCAGCCTTGGCTGACGATGCCTCACGGAAGATACGATCCGTGTTCACAAAGCCCGCCTTAAATTCTTGTGCGTAAGTGGTCAGTGCCAGACCACCCAACAGGGCAGAAACTGCCAATGTGCGATACATTTTTTTCATCAGAAAGCCGTTCCAATTTGAAATTGAAGTTTTTGCAACTCATCACCTGGTTGTTTGCGAATGGGGTTCGCCCAAGCCAGTCGCAGTGGTCCCAGCGGAGAGATCCAGCTCAAGCCAATACCTGCTGATGCTCGCATACCATCGGCGTTTATAACACCAAGACCTCGTGTCTGCTCCTTGTCACCATAAATAGTGCCAACGTCGACAAACGTGAACCAGCGCAGAGTTTTGTCGTTGCCAGCACCAGGAAACGGAGCAATCAGTTCAAAGTTCATGACGGCTTTTTTGTTACCGCCCAGATACGAGTAACTACCGCCACTGTATTTCTCAATAGAGCCATTGGGGCCAATGTACTCTGTAGCACGTGGCCCCAGACTGCCTTGCTCAAAGCCTCGAACCGAGCCCAGACCACCCGCATAGAAATTCTTGAAGATGGGGTAGGCATTACCACCCAGACCCTTACCCCAGCCCAGCTCCGTATTAAAGGCAAATGTCACAGCCTTGGTCACTGGCACATACTGCTGGAACTGGTAAGTGGCTTTCACATACTTCAGATCACCAGCTGGAGACAACTCTGCGTTCACACGCTGATAACGTCCGGAATTAGGCGCCAGAGCACTGTCACGTGAGTCGCGCCCCCAGCCCAGCGTCAGAGGAATCGCAGTGTTGCTTTTACCCGCAAGCGCCTCATACTGTCGAGGCATGTAGACACCGCGATCAATCTTGGTCTGCTCAAAACCAGCACCGAAATACACGGTATCAATTTCGCTGAAAGGCACGCCGAAACGAACTGAAGCCCCCTTGGAGACGATCTTGTACAGCTGGTCCGCCTTGACCACCTGGTCATCCACATACACATCACCAGAATAAGGGCGGGATGTTCTGTAGAAGGCATCAATCGTGCGAGAAATACCATCCTGTGTGAAATAAGGATCGGTGGTACTCAGCACCAGCGTACGGTTGTATTTGCTGGTATTGATATCAAGGCCCAAGTAGTTACCCGAGCCAAACGCATTTTCCTGCTTGATACCAAAGCTCAAAGACACTTTTTCAGCGCTCGAGAAACCCGCACCCAAGGTGACTGCTCCGGTGGGTTTTTCCTTCACACGCACCACCAGGTCCACTTGGTCAGGAGAACCAGGAATTTCCTGGGTATCGACATCCACTTCGGTGAAAAAGCCCAGGCGGTCTACACGATCGCGCGATAGCTTGATCTTGTCACCGTCATACCAAGAGGATTCAAACTGGCGGAATTCACGGCGAATCACCTCGTCACGCGTACGATCATTGCCTTCGATATGGATGCGGCGCACATAGGCACGGCGCGAAGGCTCAGCCTGCAGCACAAACTTGACGAGATTCTTCTCACGATCAATCTCGGGCACAGCCGCTACACGCGCAAAGGCAAAACCAAAATTACTGAAGTGATCAGAAAATGCCTTGGTCGTTTCTGCCACCTGGTCTGCGTTGTACGGCTGACCAGGGCGAATCTTCACCAGAGACTTGAATTCTTCTTCACGCCCCAGATAGTTGCCATCCAGCTCCACATCAGAGACGACAAACTTGTCCCCTTCATGGATATTGACCACCAGCGAGATCTTTTGCTTGTCTGGAGAAATCGCAACTTGTGTCGAGTCGATACGGAAGTCCAGATAGCCACGCTGCAGATAATACGAACGCAGCGCCTCCAGGTCAGCATTCAATTTGCTGCGTGAATAACGATTGGACTTGGTGTACCAGCTCATCCAGCCACCAGTGTCCTGGTCGAACTGTTTCTTGAGCGTCGATTCACTGAAGGCGTGATTGCCCACAATGCGGATGTCATTGATTTTGGCTGGCTCACCTTCAGTCACCGAGAACGTCAGGTTCACGCGATTGCGCTCGATGGGCGTGACTGTAGTCACAACATCTGCACCGTACAGGCTGCGGTTGATGTACTGGCGCTTGAGTTCCTGCTCTGCACGATCTGCCAGCGCCTTGTCAAAAGGACGACCCTCTGCCAATCCCACATCACGCATGGCTTTTTGCAAGGCTTCCTTATCGAACTCCTTGGTGCCCACAAACTCTACGTTGGCAATGGTTGGGCGCTCTTCCACCACTACCACCAGCACATTGCCGTTCGCTTCCAGGCGCACATCTTTGAAAAGTCCCAACGCAAACAAGGCGCGAATTGCTGCCGCGCCTTTATCGTCGTTGTACTCTTCACCTACACGAATAGGCATGGAGGCAAATACCGTTCCTGGCTCTACGCGCTGCAGGCCTTCGACACGAATATCCTGGACCTTGAATGGGTCTAAAGCCCATGCAGCTTGTGCAGCACTCAGCAAGGCTGCCACAGCCAAGGCCGTGCGAGCAGCATATCGATTTTTAGATAGTTTCATTTGTGATGCAGGCGCCATCCTTGCGGATCGGCAGAGACTCGTTAGCCCCAAATGCGGCTGATATCGTTAAACAAAGCGATGGACATCATCACCAGCAAAAGGCCTATGCCCCCCCGTTGCAAGCGTTCCATCCAGACGTCACTGACCGCACGGCCAGTCACACCTTCCCAAAGATAATACATCAGGTGCCCACCATCCAAAACAGGAAGCGGCAGCAGATTTAAGACGCCGAGGCTAACGCTGATCAGGGCCAAAAACAAGATGTACTGCACCAAGCCAAGACTGGCTGATTTGCCAGCATAGTCAGCAATCGTCAGCGGACCACTGAGGTTTTGCAAAGATGCCTGTCCAATCAACATCTTGCCCATCATCTGCAAGCTCAGCACGGACACATCCCAGGTCTTGACCACACCTGCGAGCAAACTATCTATCGGCCCTTTTTGCACCAAGACCATGGCTGGTGCGCTGCCTATCATGGCGCCGACCCGGCCAATTGCCAGGCCTTTGTCTTCAACCACATCCAGTTCCACAGGAAGCTGCAGCTGGCGATCTTGACGCTCAATCAGCCACATCGCGTTTTGTACAGCTGGATCGGCTGCAGCACTGCGAATCAGACTGCGCAGCTGCGGAGCATCCGTAATCTGTATGTCATTGACCTGAAGTACCCGATCGCCAGGCTGCAACCCAGCTTTCTCGGCTGGCATGCCCGTGAGCACATCCCCCAGCACCGCAGGTGACCAAGGATATTCAATGCCAATCTGGCGCAAAGCAGTCTGATCCAGATCCGAGCCCTGCAAGGAGGAAAGCGGCAAATATGCCTGACCTTGCTCACGCCCGCCTGCCTTTTGCCAGATAAGTTCTACATCACGGCCATTGAGGGCTGCCTGCATCAGCGCCCAGCGCAAAGCCTCAAAAGACTCCACCGCAGCAGCATCTGCGCCAGCAGTCTGCACACTGAGAATCTGCTCTCCGCCCAACAAGCCCGCACGCTCTGCCAGCGTCGCCTGCGCAGGCTTGGCAATAATGGCTTGCGGCTGCTCCTGCCCCATCCAGTTCACCAAGCCATACAGCAGGACGGCGAGCAGCAGATTTGCAGCGGGCCCTGCCGCCACAATTGCGGCACGCTTGCGCAAAGGCTGTCGATTGAACGCCCGTGAGAGCTGGTCTGCGGGCACGTCACCTTCTCGCTCATCCAGCATGCGCACATAGCCCCCAATAGGCAGTGCGGCAATCACGAATTCAGTTTCACCGTTCTTGCCTCTCCAGCGGAACAAGGGCTTGCCCATACCAATGGAAAAGCGCAGCACCTTGACACCACAGGCCACTGCTACGCGATAGTGACCATACTCATGGACAGCAATCAGCAGCCCCAGAGCAACAACAAAGGCAAGAACAGTCAGCATGAATTCCTAGCGGCAGATAAGACGATGACCTAAGCCACCATGTGACGCAGCAGCCCCCAGGCCACGCTGCGCGCTTCAGCATCCAAGCTTAACAAGGCTTCCAGGCTATCCGGGCGCTGAGGCTGCAATGCCTCCATAGTGGCACGGTTGACTGCGTGAATCTGGTCAAAGCGCAACTCACCAGACAGGAAGGCCGCAACGGCCACCTCATTGGCTGCATTGAGCACCGTCGTCGTACCTTCTGGCGCCTTCAGTGCCTGCCAGGACAGATACAGCCCCGGGAAACGCTGTTCGTCTGCTTCCTCAAAGGTCAGCGCCGTCAGCTTTGCAAAATCCAGGCGCTCCACACTGCTTTCGATACGCTCAGGCCATGCCAGACCACAGGCAATCGGCACACGCATATCGGGCGTGCCCAGCTGGGCCAAGATGGACGCATCCTTGAACTGCACCATGGAGTGAACGATCTGCTGCGGATGAATCACCACCTTGATCTGATCAGGCGCCACATCAAACAGCCAGCGCGCCTCAATCACTTCCAGCGCCTTGTTCATCATGGTGGCAGAGTCCACCGAGATCTTGCGCCCCATGGAGAAATTGGGGTGCTTACAGGCCTGCGCAGGTGTGATTTCCGACAGCGTACTGGGATCACGCTGGCGGAAAGGGCCGCCTGACGCCGTCAGCAGCAGGCTGTCGATACGTGTCTTCCAGGTACTGCGGTCTTCTGGCAGGCACTGGAAGATGGCAGAGTGCTCGCTGTCAATGGGCAACAGGGTGCAGCCACTGTCGTGCACGGTCTGCATAAACAAGGCACCACCTACGACCAAGGCTTCCTTGTTCGCCAGCAACAGGCGCTTGCCAGCACGGGCCGCTGCGAGCGCCGGCGCCAGACCTGCTGCCCCCACGATGGCCGCCATCACAGCATCAACATCCGGGTGAGATGCTATTTCTTCAAGAGCATTGGATGCAAGCAGGACCTGCGTTGGAAGGCTATTCGCCTTTAACTTTTCCTGCAACTGCAAGGCATGTGACTGACTGGCCATCACCGCGTAGCGCGGCTTGAACTCCGCACACTGTGCCAGCATCAGCTCCACCTGCGTGGCAGCACTCAGCGCAAAAATTTCGTATTGGTCGGAGTGGCGACGAACCACATCCAGCGTGTTGGTACCAATCGAGCCCGTAGAGCCCAGTACCGTCAGGCGTTGTTTCATGAATGCACCAAAGAAGTCAGCATCATGGCCAGCGGCAGGGTGGGCAATAAAGCATCAATACGGTCCAGCACACCACCGTGACCCGGCAAAAGCTGGCTGCTGTCCTTGACCCCCGCACTGCGCTTGATCAAGGACTCCACCAGATCGCCAATCACACTCATGGCTGTCAAGAAAAGCACAGCCATCAGCAACATCCACCAGCCTTGGTCAAACAAGCGTGTGTACAGGCTGCCGACCTGAGCATGCAGACGTGCATCGAGCCACACCCACAGACAGGCCATCAAAAACACACCGGCAAAGCCTCCCCATGCACCTTCCCAGCTCTTGCCGGGACTGATGGAGGGGGCCAGTTTGACCTTGGTAAAGCGCAGGCCAAAGGCACGGCCTGCAAAGTAGGCAAATATGTCTGCTGCCCACACCAGCGCCAGCACCGACAGCAAGAAGTTGATACCTATGGCACGCGCCTGAACGATGGCCAACCCTGCCACCAACAAAGCCAGGACGCCCGCAACCCAGCGTACCGCCACAGGAATCTTTCCCCAACCCGGTACACCCGACTTGATCAAGGCCGCACTACCCAGCACCCACACCCCGCCAGCAGCCAGCCATAGCACCGTGTGCGACTGCGCAACAAAACCGCTATAGCCCAAGCCCAGCCCGGCTACCAGAACCAGCAGCCCTGTACATACGGCACCCGGCATGCGCAAACCATTCAGCCTTCCCCACTCCCAGCCAGCCAGTGAAAGCATCAGCAAGACTATGGCGTTAAATGCCAAAGTATCAGAGCTGAGCATGGCAGGCAGCAAAATGGCCAGCAAAACCAAGGCCGTGATCACGCGCTGCTTGAGCATAGGCGCTCTCCCTTCAAGCGGACACCTGCTCGCCAGATGTCGGGGTTATTTGTTCAGAGGTTTTGCCAAAGCGGCGTTCACGCTGCGCAAAGTCAGCAATCGCTGCATCGAGCTGCTCTGCACCAAAGTCCGGCCACAGCGCCGAACTGAAATAAAACTCAGAGTACGCTGACTGCCACAGCAAAAAGTTGCTGATGCGTGTTTCAGCACCCGTACGAATCACCAGATCCGGATCAGGCACATGAGCCAGCGCCATGGCAGCACTCAGGCTGCTTTCCGTAATAGGTTTGCCTTCTTGGGCCAGCCGTGCTGCAGCCTGCACAATGTCCCAGCGGCCACCGTAGTTGAAACAGATATTGAGCACCAGACAGTCATTACCTGCTGTCAGAGCCTCTGCCTGCGCAAAACCATTGCGCACTTTTTCAGAGAGATTGGCGCGCTCTCCCACAAAACGCAGCTGCACGCCTTCTGCGTGCAGGCTGGGCACTTCCTTGGTCAGTGCACCCGCCAGCAGATTCATCAGTCCACTGACTTCATCCTCAGGACGATTCCAGTTCTCCGACGAAAATGCAAACACCGTCAGCACACGCACGCCGCGCTCAATGCACAGGCGCACGCAGCGACGCAGAGCTTCCAGGCCTTGCTTATGCCCCGCCAGACGGGGCATAAAACGTTTTTTGGCCCAGCGCCCATTGCCATCCATCACGATGGCAATATGCGACGGCACCACAGTCATCTTCGTAGTCATAAGCCTCGCTCTGCGTCCTTGACTGATTACACAGCCAGGATGTCCTTTTCCTTTTCAGACACCAGCACATCGATCTCTGCGATGAACTTGTCTGTCAGCTTCTGGATGTCAGCTTCAGAGCGCTTCTGATCGTCTTCCGAAGCCTCCTTGTCCTTGACCAGGCGCTTGACGGCTTCGTTGGCATCGCGACGCAGATTGCGCACAGCAACCTTGGAGGCTTCGCCTTCATTGCGTGCCAGCTTGGTCATTTCCTTGCGACGCTCCTCGCTCATGGGAGGCATGGGCACACGAATCAGATCACCCATGGAAGCGGGGTTCAAACCCAGATCGCTTTCACGAATGGCCTTTTCGATCTTGGCCGACATGTTCTTTTCCCAGGGCTGAACGCTGATAGTGCGTGCATCCAGCAGCGACAGGTTCGCCACCTGCGACAGCGGTACCATGGAGCCGTAGTACTCCACATGGATCACATCCAGCAGCTGGGGGCTGGCGCGACCGGTACGGATACGCGACAGGTTGTTCTTCAGAGCCTCGATGGACTGCCCCATCTTGGTTTCCGCATTTTTCTTGATTTCAGCAATCGTCATATCTGTTACCTCTGAAAGCAAACGGCCTTCCTGTGTTTGCACAAGGAAGGCCAGAAGTCGCTCTTAACAAATCAAGCGTACACCAGTGTACCTTCGTCCTCGCCCATCACCACACGCAGCAAAGCGCCGGGCTTGACGATGGAAAACACGCGGATGGGCAACTTCTGGTCACGGCACAGCGCAAAAGCCGTGGCATCCATGATGCCCAGATTGCGACCGATGGCCTCATCAAATGCCAGCTTGGTGTAACGCGTTGCCTCAGGATCCTTCATAGGGTCTGCGGTGTACACGCCATCCACCTTGGTCGCCTTGAGCACAACCTCTGCGCCAATTTCAGCGCCACGCAGGGCAGCAGCCGTATCTGTGGTGAAGAAAGGATTACCAGTGCCGGCTGCAAACACCACCACCTTGCCCTCTTCCAGATACTGCAACGCCTTGGGACGCACATAGGGTTCAACCACTTGCTCGATGCCAATGGCAGACATCACGCGCGCTGTCAGACCCTGCTTGTCCATGGCATCGGCCAGAGCCAATGCATTCATCACCGTGGCGAGCATGCCCATGTAGTCGGCGGTTGCCCGGTCCATACCGACCGAGCCACCTGCTACGCCACGGAAGATGTTACCGCCCCCGATCACGATCGCTACCTCAACACCCACCTTGGTCACTTCAGCAATCTCGCTGACCATGCGTTCGATGGTGGCACGATTGATGCCGAACTGATCGTCCCCCATGAGCGCCTCACCAGACAACTTGAGCAAAATGCGCTTGTGGACTGGTTGAACTTGTGTCATAGGGATTCTCCGGCGGCTAATTAAGGTGATATCAGGAAATAAAGGGAACGGTTGGGCTAGCTAAATATAAATATCAAGCGCCCTTAGCAGCGGCCATCTGGGCAGCCACTTCAGCAGCGAAGTCATCGGCCTTCTTCTCGATGCCTTCACCCACCACGTACAGGGTAAAGCCCTTCACGGTGGTGTTAGCAGCCTTCAGCATGGCAGCCACAGTCTGCTTGCCATCTTCAGCCTTCACGAACACCTGGTCAGCCAGAGACACTTCCTTCAGGTACTTCTGCACGGAACCTTCCACCATCTTGGTGACGATTTCAGCAGGCTTGCCGGATTCAGCAGCCTTGGCAGCAGCCACGGAGCGCTCTTTTTCGATCAGGTCAGCAGGAACGTCAGCAGCAGTCAGCGCCACAGGCTTCATGGCGGCAACGTGCATAGCCACGTCCTTGGCAGCTACAGCGCTACCGTCAAACTCAACCACAACGCCGATGCGCGAACCGTGCAGGTAGGAAGCCAGGTTGCCTTCAAAGCGCTTGAAACGACGGAAGGACATGTTTTCGCCGATCTTGCCGATCAGGCCCTTGCGCACGTCTTCCAGGGTAGGGCCAAAGCCGTCTTGCTCGTAAGCCAGAGCGCCCAGGGCTTCGATGTCAGCAGGATTGTGCAGAGCCACCAGCTTGGCAGCAGCGTCAGCCATGGCCACAAAGCTGTCGTTCTTGGACACGAAGTCGGTTTCGCTGTTCACTTCGATCATGGCACCCACGTTGCCTTCGATGAAGCAAGCCACCACGCCTTCAGCAGTCACGCGTGCAGCAGCCTTACCAGCCTTGGTACCCAGCTTCACACGCAGCAGCTCTTCAGCCTTGGCCATATCGCCTTCAGCTTCCACCAGAGCCTTCTTGCACTCCATCATGGGCGCGTCAGTCTTTGCGCGCAGTTCAGACACCATGCTTGCGGTAATTGCAGCCATCTTGTTTCTCCGTATTCAGTTCAAATCGTTACAGGATTTTGCTTAAAAAAAGGGGGCTACGTGAGCCCCGCTTTTTTATCGCGACAGAGCGCGTGCCAGGACTTAGGCAGCGGACTCTTGCACTTCCACAAACTCGTCAGCGCCTTCACCGGCAGCTGCTTGAGCCACGTCGTTCAGACGGGCTTCGCGGCCTTCCAGGATCGCGTCAGCGATGGCGCGAGCGTACAGGGCAACAGCCTTGGCGGAGTCATCGTTACCGGGGATCACGTAGTCGATACCATCGGGATTGTGGTTGGTATCCACCACACCGATCAGTGGGATGCCCAGCTTCTTAGCTTCGGAAATAGCGATCTTGTGGAAGCCCACGTCGATCACGAAGATAGCATCAGGCAGGGCGTTCATGTCTTGAATGCCGCCGATGTCCTTTTCCAGCTTTTCCAGTTCGCGAGCAAACATCAGCTGTTCCTTCTTGGACATGGCTTCCAGGCCAGCTTCTTGCTGAGCCTTCATGTCCTTCAGACGCTTGATGGAAGTCTTCACGGTCTTGAAGTTGGTCAGCATACCGCCCAACCAACGCTGATCCACGAAAGGCACGCCAGCGCGCTGAGCTTGCTCAGCCACCAGTTCACGGGCTTGACGCTTTGTACCCACCATCAGGATAGTGCCGCCGTTAGCAGACAGCTGCTTGGCAAACTTCTGGGCTTCCTGCAGCATGGGCAGGGACTTTTCCAGATTGATGATGTGAATCTTGTTGCGGTGACCGAAGATGAACGGAGCCATCTTGGGGTTCCAGAAACGAGTCTGGTGACCAAAGTGGACACCAGCTTCCAGCATTTCGCGCATGGTAACGGACATGTTTTTCTCCAAAGGTTGGGTCTTAAATTCGGCTCGATTTCGCCCCTGACATCAGGAAGTGCGACACCTTGTGGAAGCCGATTTGCTATTTGCTTTGCCCAGGTTTCAGGCTTGAAATCCAAGCAACCAACTGCAAAGCCGAAAGATTTTAGCACAAGACAGTCCTGCACGAGCCGCCGCACACTACCAAACCGCCATAGATGCCGACAAACAGACCACAAAGGAAGTTCTTAAGGTTTCTTTGTGCGTTGCGCTATTGACGATAGGTTTTGCAGGTCAAAATCACTCTTTTCAATAGTGATAGCGCTTACACACGCCATGAAGATCGCCATCGTGGGAACTGGCATAACCGGCATCTCCACAGCCTTGGAACTTGCCCGGGATGGACACCAGGTTACCGTTTTTGAACAACGCAATGCCGCGGCCGAGGACGCCAGCTTTGCCCCTGGCGGCTGGCTGACCCCGCTGGCAGCGCACAGCCTGACCGCCCCCGGTCTGGGCATGCCCCTGAGGCAGCTGCAGAAAAACACCAGCCTGCTGCAGGCATCGGGCCGACTGGGCTCCCCCACCTGGCGCTGGATGCGCCAGTGGAAGAAAAACGAAGCACTGATCCATAAGCATGGCAGCAACCCTTTCGGCGCCGCGCTGCATGCCATGGGTCAATTCAGTGACAGCCTGCGCTGGCAGCACTGCGAAGACAGCGAAGCCCTGGCCGAGCGCAAGCGCAGCACCCTGATCCTCCTGCGCACACCGCAGGAAGCCAGCTTCTGGAGCACCCAGATTCCTGCACTGAAAGAGCAAGGTGTGCGCTGCGAGCTGCTGAACGCCGCACAGGCACAGGAGCTGGAACCCGGCCTTGGACAGGACATTGCCTGGCTGCACGCCCTGCACTTTCCCGATGGCGAAAGCATCAACCCACGCCTTTGGGCGCAGCACCTGCGACTGCAAGCCCAGGAACTGGGCGTAGCTTTTCACACGGGCATGGACATCACCCGCATCCACCACAACCCCGTGGGCGTAGAAGTCAACGGCCAGCTACACCCTTTCGAGCATGTAGTGATCTGCACCGGCGCACAGCGCAGCATGCTGACTGCATGCGGCATAGCGCTGCCTCTTATGTCCATCTGGGGCTACAGCGTCACGGCTCCCGTGCGCGATCCGCTGCACGCACCACGCAGTGCCATCATGGACTGGGAGCAGCAGGCCACCATCTGCCGCATGGGGCAGCGCGTGCGCATCACAGCCGGACTGGAAATGGGCAGCACGCCTGAGGCTGCACACCACCAACCCACGCTGCAGCGCATGTACCACCTGCTCAATGACTGGTTTCCAGGCGGCGTGCAGCTCGCATCCGCACAGACCCAGATATGGCGTGGCGCACGCGGCTACCTGCCAGACGGATTGCCTGCCGTGGGCGCCCGCCCGCACCCAGGCATCTGGCTCAATGTGGCGCATGGCAGCCACGGCATCAGCCTGGCTGCAGGCTGCGCGCGTGCGCTGGCAGACATGCTGGCCGGGCACGATGCAGCGGTCGACATGCAGGCCTTCTCTCCCTTGCGCTTTTAGGAAAAACCATGCTGCAGCGTATTCACTGGCTTAACACCACCCCCCAGCCGCTGTGGAATGCGCAGCGCAGCAAGCTGATTGAGCAACAGGCGCTCAGCCAGCCCCAGCACCCCAGCCTGATGGAGCGCGCCGGCCTGGCCATCGCCCAGCTGGCCTGCGCGATGGCACCGCACGCACGCCAGGCCTGGGTGCTCTGCGGCCCCGGCAATAACGGCGGCGGCGGGCGGGGGGGCGCGCGCCCCCCCGGGGCGCGCGGGCCCCCCGCCCCACCTGGTGCAGCGCGGCCTCACCGTCTGGGTACACTGGCTCGGCACACCGGATGCATGCAGTGCCGACAGCAACAGCGCCTGGCAGCAGCTGAAACCCTACCCTGTGCACTGGCTTACCCCCGAAATCATTCCCACCCTGCAAGCCGATGACATCGTCATCGACGCCCTGCTCGGCCTGGGTCAGCAAGCACGCCCGGGCAGCTCCAACTCATCACTGCAGACACTGCTGCAGCACAGCTACGCCAGCCCTGCACACGCACTGGCAGTGGATGTACCCACCGGCCTGGACACCAACAGCGGCGCATGGCTCCCCGGCTTTACACCTCCTGCACACTGGCAACCCAGCAGCCGCCACACCCTGAGCCTGCTCACCCTCAAGCCAGGCCTATTCACCCACCATGGTCGTGACGCCTGCGGACAGATATGGTGGGACGATCTGGCATGCAGCGACACCCTCCAGCAACACCCACCCACCGCCTGGCTCAATGCCACACCCACGCACATACCGCGCCACCACAACAGCCACAAAGGCAGCTTTGGCGATGTACTGGTCATTGGCGGCGCCAGCAGCATGGCGGGAGCAGCCATCCTGGCCGCCACAGCCGCCCTGCACCACGGCGCTGGCCGCACACTGCTGCACCTGCTTGCCCCCAATACCAGCTGCCACCACACCATCGCACCTGACCTGATGCAGCCGGACGCCAGCAGCACCCGCGCATTGCTGGGCAGCGCTACCGTGGTGTGTGGCTGCGGCGGAGGCAGCGCCATTCATGCATGGCTGCCTGAAGTGCTGCAGCAGACACCCCGACTGGTGCTGGATGCCGATGCACTGAATGCCATCGCGCAGGATGCTTCTCTGGCAACCGCCCTGCAGGCACGCCGCGCGCGGGGGCAAGCCACCATCCTCACACCCCACCCACTGGAAGCCGCACGGCTGCTGCAACAAAGCACAGCAGATATTCAAGCCCATCGTCTGCAAGCTGCACAGACGCTGGCTGAACGCCTGCAATGCACGGTGGTCCTCAAGGGCTCAGGCAGCATCATTGCCAGCCCAGCGCAAACGCCACACATCAACCCCACCGGCAACGCCCGCCTGGCCATTGGCGGCACGGGCGACGTACTGGCCGGCATGGTCGCCGCACGCTGGCAGCAGCAGCCATCAACGCACCTGGCGGCCTGCGAAGCCGTGTGGGAGCACGGCGCTCTGGCCGAAAACTGGCCCAGCACCCAGCCACTCACCGCCTCTGCACTGGCCTGTACGCCATGGCAGGTTATATAAAAAAGTGAGCTGCCAGCGCTTGCTACGCCTGTATTTCAGATACAAAAGCATCTGAAAACAAGCATATTCAAGCGCTAACAGCTCACTTATTAAGAGCTATCAGTCTGAAGCCAGGCTTAACGGCGCTTTTTGCCCGACTTGGCCACCGGCTTACCCTGCGGCTTGACTGATGCTTTGGCGGGATTGCCTTTCTGCCCACGCACAACACCAAAGCCTGCCGCAGCCACTGGATCTACCCAGGCACTGCCACCGCTTTTCGGTGATGCAGCTGCTCCGCGCTTTTTACCTGCCTGAGGGCGGGCGCGTGGCGCTGGCTCTGCATAAGCAGGCACCGCTTCCTGCGCTTCGCGGCGTTCATGCCGCGCGGCGCGCTGGCGGCCGCCACCACTGCGTGCAGACGCGGCAGCCATGGCTTCATCCTGCACGATGCGAAAGTCAATCTTGCGCCCATCCAGATCCACACGACTGACCTGCACCTGCAAGCGAGAGCCAATCGTGTAGCGCACGCCCGAGGCTCGCCACGCAGCTCCTGGCGCTGCTCATCAAAGCGGAAGTAGTCCCCACCCAGCTCGGTGATGTGCACCAACCCTTCCACATACATGGCATCCAGCGTCACAAAAATGCCAAAGCTGGTGACCGCCGTGACCGTGCCCGTAAACTCCTCGCCCAGGTAGTCACGCATGTACTTGCACTTGAGCCAGGCTTCCACATCGCGGCTGGCTTCATCGGCACGACGCTCACTGGTTCTGCAGTGCAGACCGGCGGCCTCCCACCCCTGCAGCTCGGCCTGCGCCAGCTTGCTGCGCGGCTTGATCTGCGGCTCGGTCACACGGCTGGCCAGACGCTTGGCCAGCTTTTCCTGCGCCTCACCGGGCACAGGCAGCTGGGGCAGCTTGTACTTGACGTCATGCAGAATGGATTTGATGACGCGATGCACCAGCAAGTCCGGATAGCGGCGAATCGGGCTGGTGAAGTGCGTATACGCATCAAAGGCCAGACCAAAGTGGCCGCCGTTGTCGGGTGTATACATGGCCTGCATCATGGTGCGCAACAGCATGGTGTGGATTTGCTGCGCATCCGGACGCTCCTTGGTCGCATCCGCAATCGCCTGGAATTCCTCAGGGCGCGGTGAATCACTGACGGACATGTTCACACCAATGGCCTTGAGGTAGCCGCGCAGCAAATCAATCTTCTCTGCCGAAGGCTTGTCATGCACGCGGAATAGCGCCATACGGCCGTTTTGCTTAATAAAGTCTGCCGCGCAGACGTTGGCAGCCAGCATGCACTCTTCGATCAGACGGTGCGCATCATTGCGCGTGCGGGGCACGATTTTTTCAATGCGACCGCTTTCATCGCAGACGATCTGCGTCTCCACCGTATCAAAGTCCACAGCTCCGCGCTGCTTGCGCGCCTCCAACAAAGCGCGGAACACGCCGTGCAAGTTCAACAGATCAGGCACGCGCTCCTTGCGCTGCGAAGCTTCCGGGCCACGGGTATTGGACAGAATCGCCGCCACTTCCGTATAGGTAAAGCGCGCATGGCTGTGCATCACACCGGGGTAGAACTGATAGGCATGCACCTCACCCTTGGCGGTGATCAGCATGTCGCAGACCATGCACAGGCGATCCACATCAGGGTTGAGCGAGCACAGGCCGTTGGAGAGCTTTTCCGGCAGCATGGGAATCACACGGCGCGGGAAGTACACACTGGTCGCGCGCTCGTAGGCATCCACGTCAATCGCATTGCCGTTTTGCACATAGTGACTCACATCGGCAATCGCCACCAGCAGACGCCAGCCCTTGCTGCGACCGACCTTGGCAGGCTCGCAGTACACAGCATCGTCAAAGTCGCGCGCATCTTCGCCATCAATGGTGCACAGCGGCACATCGCGCAGATCAATGCGACCCTTGCGATCCTTGGCCATCACCTTTTCAGGCAGGGCCTTGGCTGCCGCCAGACAGGCTTCCGAGAACACATGGGGCACGCCGTACTTGCGCACCGCAATTTCAATTTCCATGCCGGGGTCATCCATCTCCCCCAGCACTTCCAGAATGCGGCCTACAGGCTGACCAAACAGGGCTGGAGCCTCGGTCAACTCAACCACCACCACCTGCCCCGTCTTGGCCTGCCCCGTTGCCCCCTGAGGCACCAGTACATCCTGACCATAGCGCTTGTCTTCGGGCGCCACCAGCCAGACGCCGCTTTCCTGCAGCAGGCGGCCAATCAAGGTCTTGGTAGGCCGCTCGATGATCTCCACGATATGCCCTTCCGGGCGGCCGCGCTTGTCCTGGCGAACGATGTGCACGCGCACGCGATCCTTGTGGAGCACGGCACGCATTTCGTTGGCGGGAATGTAGATATCGGCCTCGCCATCGTCACGAATGACGAATCCATGACCGTCTCGATGCCCTTGCACCGTTCCTTCAATTTCCTTGAGCGAATTGCGCGAGTTGGTGCGTGGGTCCATTTTTTTGCTATACAATCTAAATCTTTCCTGAAAGCCCAGGTGGCGGAATTGGTAGACGCACTAGTTTCAGGTACTAGCGGGTAACTCCGTGGAGGTTCGAGTCCTCTCTTGGGCACCAGACAAGCAAAGGTCATTGCAAGCAATTGCAGTGACCTTTTTTGTTTTACCCCTCCTTCACAACATCCAGACCATAAAAAAACCACCTGTGCACAAAGCACAGGTGGTTTCAGAGGAGGTGCAGCGGCAGCGCCTTATTTGCGCAGCAGCACCTTCAGCACATTCTGCAGGCGACGCGCAACTGCATCAGCGTATGCCGTTGCCAGAACGGCTGCCACGTCCTGTGTCCAGGTCTGCTCGGGAGCAGGTGCGTTGCGACGCGTGAGCAGCTGCAGTTGCAGCATGCGACGCGCAGACAGATGCTCTGCAGGTGTAGATACATCCGCTGCAATCTCCAGACGCAGCAGCGCCTCGGCAGCATCACCTGTAGCTGGTGTACCCAGCGCCTGCTCCCAGGCCTTGCGAGCCTGCGCGTTCACCTTGGCACCCAGCTCCTGCGCAGCAGGCAGCAGGGCTGCATCACGCTTGCTCCAGGCATCCATCAGCTTGCTCAGGGCTTCGCCGTGCGCCTGCGCCGCCAGCTTGCGCAGCGCATACTGCGCAGCCTCCATGGCGTCGCGCTGTGCACGGAATGCAGCATCACCCAGACGAGGCGCACGCTCGGCACGTGCAGGACGCACATCCTTGCGAGCAGCAGGCTTGGCCGCCACAGCTGGTGCTGCTTCTTTCTTGGCACCAGGGCGATCATCACCACGCACAGCCACCACCGCCTTGGATGCAGCATTGGCCTCCACCACAGGCGCAGCTTCTGGCTCTGCTGCCACAGGCGCTGCCTCTGCAGCAGGATTGCGCACAGCATCTTCCAACGCTGCCATGGCCGCACGGATTTGCTGCACATCACCGCCGGCATTGGCTGCCTGCAAAGCCTTGGCAGCCTCCAGCACAGCACGGTCGTGTGCAGACAGATTTTCTGCAGCAGGCACACGCACACCGCGCTCTACGCTCTTGCGGCTAAAGGCTTCGTCCAGCGGCTTGCGGAAGGTGTCCCACAGCTTTTGCTCGAACTTGCGATCCAGCGGCACCGCCTGTGCTTCCGCCTGCCAGCGCTGCTGCAGTGCTTTGATGGCATCAATACGCAGTGCGGCTGCCTGCACCAGCTCCTGGGCTTCGGCAATCATGGCATTGCGGCGCTCGACACTTGCCTTTTGCGCAGCCTTGAGCGGCGCTTCCGCAGCCGTCATAGCCTGCTTGAAAGCAGTCTGCAGCTCTGCAAACACCTTCTCGCCCACATGGCCGCTTTCGCGCCAGCGTTCAGCAAACTGGCGCAAGGCGCGCGCCATGCCCTTCCAGTCCTGGCTGCTCTGTTGCTGCTGGGCCCATGCCTTGATTTCATCAATCAACGCCAGGCGTGCTGCCTTGTGCTGCGTGGATTCTGTACGCACGCGCTCCAGCCATGCTTCCACTTGCTTGTAGGCAGTATTGCAAGCCTCATCAAACTTTTTCCACAGCGCATGGTTAGGAATCGCACCCTGGTCTGCCTGCTTCCACTGCTCACGCAGCTGGCGCAGGGATTCCTGCAGCTTGCGGCCACCCAGTGCCTGTCCTTCAGGGCGTGCGCTCAAAGCTTCTGCCTTGGCAATCAGCTCTTCACGCAGACGGTCTACTTGCTGGGGTTGCCAGCCCTGTGCATCACCAGCAGCAAGCAGCTGTTCATGCACCTGCTGGGCAACCGCCTGATCCAGCCAGCGGCCATGTTGCTTCAACACTGCACGCAGGGCTGCAATAGCCTCAGCCTTTTGTTCTGCAGAGGCTTCAGCCAGTGCCTTGAGTGCTGGCAGCACAGCCTGAACTGCTGCCTGCTGCTTCTGTGCCATGTCCTGCTTGGCTGGCTTGGCCGCTGCTGCAGGCTTGCTGGGGACGGCTGCCGCCAGCTGAGAAGGCAGACCACGCGCCACACGGATTTCATCAGCCCACACGGGTACGGGAGGCAGCTCAGCGTTTTCGTCAGCTGCAGCGGCCTGCGTCACAGCCAGGGCCGACTGGAATGCTTCCCAGACCACCAGCAATTGCGCACGCGATGCCTCCAGCAGCGGAGGGAAACGGTCATTGACACTGCTCCAGCTGGCATCATTGGTGAGCACCTCGGCCTGTGCCTGCCAGTGCGCGACATCATTGACCAGACCTTCCTGCGCTGCTTCTGCGGCCTTCCACGACTTGGTGGACAGCACTTCAATGCGCTGAGCCAGCAAGACAGCCGCTTCACGCTGCACCTGCACACGGTGCTGCAGGTCTTCAATCGTCTTGATGCGCTCGGCCAGCTCCTGCTTCAGAGCAGACAGTGGCTCCCCGGCGCGGCGGGCGCCCGCCCGGGGCCCCCCCCCGCCGATCTGCCAGACCGACCCGTCCTTTTTT
>ERZ791624.445-NODE-445-length-28909-cov-2.285125_pt1 | contig 28909 bp, 26 predicted proteins | sample MGYA00510058_ERZ791624 | MGnify/ENA primary metagenome ERZ791624 (study PRJEB30046, sample SAMN00715158) | human gut metagenome | study: EMG produced TPA metagenomics assembly of the A metagenome-wide association study of gut microbiota in type 2...
CTTTGCATAAGATAAGCTGCACTCGGCAATTTGAAAGCAAGCTTTCATTGCGCTCGTTTGCATTATCTTTGCAGAAAATAAAAACAAGATTATGGGATTATTCGGATTATTCAGCAACAAAAAGAAAGAAACTCTCGATAAGGGACTTGAAAAAACCAAGGAGAGTGTGTTTGGCAAACTGGCGCGCGCCGTTGCCGGAAAGTCTACCGTCGATGATGATGTGCTCGACGATCTCGAAGAGGTACTCATCACTTCAGACGTAGGTGTAGAAACCACGGTCAAGATTATCCGCCGCATCGAAGAACGTGTGGCCCGCGATAAATATGTTTCAACCAGCGAGCTCAACCGCATTCTGCGCGAGGAAATCGCCATTCTCCTCTCCGAGAATCACAGCGATGACCTGGCAGACTGGGATCTCCCTGCAGACCATAAGCCTTACGTTATCCTCGTAGTAGGCGTAAACGGCGTGGGCAAGACAACCACCATCGGCAAACTGGCTTACCAGTTTAAGAAGGCTGGCAAGAAGGTGTATCTCGGTGCTGCCGACACATTCCGTGCTGCTGCCGTAGAGCAGATTTGCATCTGGGGCGAGCGCGTGGGTGTGCCTGTAGTGAAACAGCAGATGGGAAGCGACCCGGCAAGCGTGGCGTTCGACACCCTGCAGAGCGCCAAGGCAAACGGCGCCGACGTGGTGCTCATCGATACGGCAGGCCGACTGCACAACAAGGTGAACCTGATGAATGAGCTCAAGAAAATAAAGGAAGTGATGAAGAAGGTAATGCCTGAGGCACCAGACGAGGTAATGCTCGTGCTCGACGGAAGTACCGGACAGAATGCATTCGAGCAGGCTAAGCAGTTCTCTGCCGTTACCAACATCTCCTCGCTCGCCATCACCAAGCTCGACGGAACCGCTAAGGGCGGCGTTGTCATCGGCATCAGCGACCAGCCAAAGTGCCTGTAAAATACATCGGACTGGGCGAAGGTATGGAAGATCTGCAGCTCTTCAACAAGACAGAATTCGTAGACTCGCTCTTTAAAAATTAGAAAATGAAGAAAAATCAGATAGATATTATTACCCTGGGCTGCTCGAAGAATCTCGTAGACAGCGAGTTGCTGATGAAGCAGTTTGAGGCAAACGGCTACCATTGCGTTCACGATTCCAAGCGCCCTCAGGGCGAGATAGCCGTCATCAATACGTGCGGATTCATCGAGGATGCAAAGCAGGAAAGCATCGACACCATCCTGGAGTTTATCCAGGCTAAGGAAGAAGGCCGACTCAGAAAGCTCTACGTAATGGGCTGCCTCTCGCAGCGCTACCAGAAGGAACTGGAAGAAGAAATGCCCGAAGTGGATAAGTTCTACGGCAAATTCAACTACAAGCAGCTCCTGCAGGAACTCGGCAAGGCTGAAGTTTCATCCTGCAACGGCCAGCGTCATCTCACCACTCCGCGCCATTATGCCTACATCAAGATAGCTGAGGGCTGCAACCGCCACTGTGCCTACTGCGCCATTCCTATCATCACCGGCAAGCACGTTTCCCGTCCGAAGGAAGAGATTCTGCAGGAGGTGCGCGAACTGGTAGCAGAAGGCGTGAAGGAGTTTCAGATTATCGCTCAGGAACTCACCTACTACGGCGTAGATATTGACGGCAAGCATCATATTACCGAACTCATCAGCGAGATGGCTGATATTCCGGGCGTGAAATGGATTCGCCTGCATTATGCTTATCCAAATCAGTTCCCTATGGATCTTCTGGACGTGATGCGCGAGAAGCCAAACGTATGCAAATATCTCGACATTGCCCTCCAGCACATCAGCGACCACATGCTCACCAGCATGCATCGCCACGTAACGAAGCAGGAAACCATCAATCTGCTGAAGGCCATCCGCGAACGCGTGCCAGGCATTCACATCCGCACTACGCTGATGGTTGGTTCCCAGGCGAGACAGATGAGGATTTCCACGAGCTCCTCGACTTCGTACGCGAACAGAGATTTGAGCGCATGGGCGCCTTTGCCTACTCTGAGGAAGAAGGAACCTACAGCGCCACCCACTACGAAGACAATGTGCCTGCCGAAGTAAAACAGCGCCGACTGGACGAACTGATGATTCTGCAGCAAGACATCAGCTCTGAGGTTGAGGCTGATAAAGTGGGCAAAACCATGACCGTTATCATCGACCGCAAGGAAGGCGATTACTACATCGGACGAACAGAGTTCTGCTCTCCGGAAGTAGACCCTGAGGTTCTGATCCGTGCCGATGAGAAGCGTCTGCGCGTGGGTTGTTTCTATCAGGTAGAAATTACTGCAAGCGAGGAATTTGACCTCTATGGCAAGGTGGTGAAATAATCATTCTCTCCCCCATAGCCTGGAGTTTAAGAAAATTTGACTACATATTAAATAAATATGAACAATAAGGAATACATCGCTGAACTGGCTCAGCAAACCGGCTATTCGCAGGAAGACACCCAGAAGTTGGTGCGCAAGGCGATAGACGCTATGATTGCCGAGTTTGAGGATGGAGAAGCTGTCTCTATCCCCAATTTTGGCACCTTCGAAGTGAAGAAGCGCATGGAGCAGTGGTGGTTAATCCTACTACCAAAAAGCGCCAGCTGGTGCCGCCTAAGTTGGTGTTGGGTTTCCGACCGGTTGCTTCGGTCAAGGAAAAACTAAAGAATGGAGGGGATGAGCAATGAGCAAATTCAGTTTAAATACACTCGGAAAACTGCTTGCTGACAAAAGCGGGCTGAGCCAGGTGGAAGCAGAACTCTTCATCCGGAAGATGTTTGATGTGTGCAACCAGGGACTCGATGCCGACAAGCAGGTGAAGATAAAATGGCTGGGCACTTTTAAGGTACAGGGCACGAAAGACCGTGAAAGCATCAATGTGAACACGGGCGAGCGCTTCACCATTGAAGGCAGAGACAAACTCACCTTCACGCCTGACAACATCCTGAAAGAAATCGTAAACAAGCCATTCGCCCAATTTGAAACGGTGGTGGTAAATGACGGCGTAGATTTCGATGAAATAGATGAGAAGTTTGGAGAAGAACAGACAGAAGATGCTCCTGCACAAGTAATCGATTTTCTGGACGAAGAAAAAACTGCAACTCCAAATCCGGAGGTTGTCGTAATCGAATCAGAAAAGGAAAAGGAAAAAGAAGCCGAAGACGAACTGGCAAAGCAAATTGCTATTGAACAAGCTAAACTGGAAAAATTAAAACAAGCCCAACTGGAGCAGGAAAGAATACAGAAAGAAAAGCTTGAAAAAGAAAAGCAAGAGCAGGAAAGACTGGAACAGGAAAGACTGGAGCAGGAAAGGCTGGAGCAGGAAAGACTTGAGCAAGAAAGACTTGAGCAGGAAAGGCTGGAACAGGAAAGGCTGGAGCAGGAAAGACTGGAGCAGGAAAGACTGGAGCAAGAGAAGCTTGAATTAGCCCAGCAACAGCAAGCCCTGAAAGCAGTTGTTGAACCTGCAGTACCTGCATCAGATGAATCTGAAGAAGAAGAGGAGGAAGAAGAATCTTCCAATTCTCATCATATTGTTATTCCTCGCTATCTGGTCGTTGCAGTCTGTCTCATCGTAGTAGCTTTGATTGGCGGAATGGGATGGTTTGCCTTCAACTATGGTCAGATGACTGCCCAGCGCGATCATCTAGCCATGCAGCTAAACCAGTATCACCAGGCTCCAGCCAAGAAAGTCCCAGCCAAACCAGCTGCCGCCCCACTCTCTCAGGAACAGAAACTCCGCCAGAAAGCGATGGAAGACAGCATCCGTATGGCAAAAACTGCAGAAGCAGTAAAACTGGCTGAAAATTCGGATGAGGAAAGTGCTAGCGCTGAAAAAGCCAAGCAGACTGAAGCAAAAGCTAAGGCTGAAGCGAAAGAAAAGGCTAAAGATAAAGCCGAAGAAAAGGCTACTTCGAAAATAGCATCATCCCAGTATGATAAGGATGCTCGCGTACGCACGGGAGCTTACCGAATCGTAGGAGTTGCCCAGACCGTTACGGTTGGCGCCGGTCAGACCCTCGAACAAATCAGCACCCGCTATCTAGGTTCGGGCATGGAATGCTACGTAGAAGCCCTGAATGGTACAAACACCGTAAAAGCCGGACAGAAAATCAAGATTCCGAAACTGGAATTGAAAAAGAAAAAGAAATAAAATACTGAACAAACAAAAAATCGCCCTGTAAGAGCAAATGTAATTTTGCACTTACAGGGCGACATTGTTTTATGTAACATTACTTGCCCAACACTTCATCAAGCAAAGTGTAGAAAGCAGGATCCTCGCCAACGATGGTCTTGATAATCTTACCATTAGCATCAATCACAATCTTTGTGGGAAACCCTGAACAGCGTAATCGCTGAGAACCTTGCTGTCCTTCGGATTGTAAACATGAATCCATGGCAGCTGGTGCTTCTCAACAGCAGCCTTCCACTTAGCCTCTGTATCATTACAATCTACACCAAGAATTTCAAACTTACCCTTGTACTTTTCGTAATACTCCTTCATCTTAGGCATTCCCTTGATGCACCATCCGCACCATGACCCCCAGAAGTCAAGAACTACAATCTTACCGCGAAGGCTGGAAAGCTTGAAATCATTTCCTTTAATATCCTTCAGCGTGAAGTCAGGAGCCTCAACACCGGCAGCCTGCACCTTCTTAGCCTTCTCTTCAGCCTCAGCACGCTTCTTAGCCATATCAATCATTGGCTGGTAGAAAGCCTTCATTCTGCCGTTCTTCACATTCTCAGAGAGCAAGCCCAGCAGTTTCTCCATCTTGCTGACATCATCAAACTGCTCGAAGATAGTAGCACAAGCCTCATAATCAGGATGCTGTTTTACGAAATCGAAAATCTTATCGTCCTTTGCCTTTTGCAGGGCAGGAGCCTTCTGCTCATACTCTGCCATGATGGTCTGCTGGGTCTCACCATTCTTGATTCTCTGGTTCAGGGAAGCTTCGTAATCTCTCAACTCCTTATTAGCATTCTCCAGCAGAACATCTACTTCATGATACTGCTGATAGAACTTAGAACCCGAAATATCGAAGCGGGTCTTTGCATCACCCTTAACTTCAGCCTTCTCGCCAGGAACACAAGGCAGGTTGAACATAAACTGACCTGCACCACGATAAGCTTCAGGTGAGAGGAAAACGTATCCGGCTGCCTTATCAAGGTTTGCAGAATAGGTAAACTTGCCATTCTTCACCAAAACCGTATCCATCTTAACATTTCTGCCCTTGTAAACAAGTACAGAATCGGAATTGAAATTCTTCAAATCCACCTTCAACTGGAAGTTGCTCTTCTGAGCCATTGCAACGGTTGATGCAAGCATCAGAGCCGCAGATAAAATCGCTGTTTTCATTTTTCTTTTATTATATTTATTCTGATTACACCTTATTATATATAGGGAACTAAGAACGCCTGGTTCGTCGTCATCCTTATTTTTCATACTCGGTAGTATCCTCAATACCCGCCTCGGCCAAAGCTTCCTTGCGCTCAACGCAGGTTCCGCATTTGCCACAATGCTTCTCACCGCCCTTATAGCAGCTCCAGGTTTCAGCATAGTCAATGCCCAACTTCTTACCTATCTCAGCAATCTGCCCTTTGGTAATATTCGTATAAGGAGCCACCACGCGAACATCAACGAACGTTCCTGCTTCAGCAGCCTCATCTATCGCCTTGATAAACTCCGGACGGCAGTCTGGGTAAATCGTATGATCGCCACCATGGTTCGCAATGAAAACTTTCTTCAGATTATTACTCTCAGCAATGCCGATGGCAATGCTCAGCATGATTCCATTACGGAAAGGAACCACCGTACTCTTCATATTATCATCAGCATAATGACCCTCAGGAATCGCATCGGCACCTTCAAGAAGAGAACTCTTGAAATACTGATGCATGAAACCCAAATCTATCGTAATATGCTTGATTCCCAAACGCTCACAATGCATCTTGGCGAAAGGAATTTCACGCTCATTATGATTACTTCCATAGTTAAAACTAATGCCGAGTGCAATCTCGTCTTTCTTATCGTAGAGCAGCGTGATGCTATCCATGCCACCGCTCACAATGATTACAGAATCCTTCATTTTACTTTGAATTTTGAAATTTGAACTGTATGATTACTTTTTACTTCACCCGAACAGGCAGCGGAATGCTTCTTCCACCTTCCTTACGGGATGAATTTCTATCTTATATTTTTTATGGTCGAAACCATGATTGTTGTATTTCGGGATGATGATGTGCTGGAATCCCAGTTTCTCAGCCTCAGCAATACGCTGCTCGATACGGCTCACCGGACGGACTTCACCGCTCAGACCTACCTCGCCCGCCATACACCAGCCTTGCTCGATAGGCGTGTCAACATTACTGCTCAATACGGCTGCCAACACACTCAAGTCCATGGCAGGATCGGTGACTCTCAATCCACCGGCAATATTCAGGAACACATCCTTCTGCATCAGTTTGAACCCCACACGTTTCTCCAGAACCGCCAGGAGCATGTTCAAACGGCGCTGGTCAAAACCCGTTGCCGAACGTTGCGGAGTTCCATAGGCAGCTGTTGAAACCAAAGCCTGCGTCTCTACCAGGAACGGGCGGACACCCTCGATGGCTGCGCTGATGGCAACACCCGAAAGCCCGTCATGATCTTCAGTAAGCAGCAACTCTGAAGGATTGCTCACCTGTCGGAGTCCGCCTTGCATCATCTCGTAGATTCCCAACTCAGAAGTACTTCCGAATCGGTTTTTGATGCTTCTCAAGATGCGGTACATGTAATGCTGGTCGCCCTCAAACTGAATTACCGTATCTACGATGTGCTCCAAAATCTTTGGTCCGGCAAGCGTTCCCTCCTTATTAATATGACCTATCAGAATGACCGGAATGCCACTCGTCTTGGCAAAACGGAGCAGGGAGGCTGCACACTCGCGAACTTGGGAAACAGAACCTGGCGAACTGTCTACTTCTTCCGTAGCAATGGTTTGGATAGAATCTATAACTATCAGCTGAGGAGCGACTTTCTGAATATGGCTAAAGATTTTCTCCAACTGCGTTTCGCATAGAACCGTAATATGATCAAAGGATCCTTCTGATGAAAGAGAAGCCGTTTTCAGAGTGTCTGCAGAAGAGCCATCTCTGAGCATTGCCTGTCCTTTAGCCAACCGGTCGGCACGGAGCTTGATTTGATGGGCACTCTCCTCTCCGCTCACATACAGGATGCGGCGGTCAGTCATGTTCAGAATAGTCTGCAAGGTGAGCGTACTCTTACCGATTCCCGGTTCACCGCCCAGGAGCGTGATGCTGCCGGGAACCATTCCGCCACCCAGCACACGATTCAGTTCCTCGTCCCTCATATCGATGCGCGGTTCATCAATCGCAGAAATATCGCGAAGCTTCATCGGCGCAGCATCATGCTCGCCGTGCTGCCCGCCAAACATCGTGGCAGCCCCACCATGACGCATGGTCATTCCGGCATTCTTCGCAGCCTGCGATCCGGAATCGGCAGCAATGCGAATCTCCTTAAATGTATTCCATTGTCCGCAGCTAGGACATTTGCCCATCCATTTGGCACTTTCCTGTCCGCAATTGCTGCACACAAAAGCAATCTTATCTTTCGCCATTTTATCTCATTTATATGTAATAACGTTTAAAACTGCGCACAAAGGTACTATTTATTATCGAAAAATCCAAAAAAAAAGTAATTTGTTAAGAATATATTTCATTTCTCTCCATTTTGTTTAACAAATCTAGCAAAAGAAAGTACAAAACATGAATTTTGCAAACCCGATATAGCAAACAGACGATTTCATCTACTAAAAATCATAAAAACCGCTACTATATTTTGCTGATTCAAATATAATTTGTATCTTTGCCTTCGGTTTTTGAAACCAGCAGAAAGGTTTAGAACAATAAATTAGTACATAAACTAAATAAAATTTAGGTAAAATGAAAATTGAAGATTTCAACTTTGCCGGTCACAAGGCAATCGTGCGCGTTGACTTCAACGTGCCATTGGATGAAAATGGTAATGTAACAGACGACACTCGTATCCGCGGTGCCCTTCCTACATTGAAGAAGGTACTTGCAGACGGCGGTGCGCTCATTATGATGAGCCACATGGGTAAGCCAAAGGGCAAGGTTAAACCAGAGCTTTCTCTCTCTCAGATTGTTAAGAACGTATCAGACGCTCTCGGCGTAGACGTTAAGTTCGCTAAGGACTGCGGTAACGCTGATGCAGAAGCAGCTGCCTTGAAGCCAGGTGAGGCTCTCTTGCTCGAGAACCTCCGCTTCTACCCAGAAGAGGAAGGCAAGCCAGTTGGCGTTGAGAAGGGTACTCCAGAATTCGATGCTGCTAAGGCTGAGATGAAGGAGCGTCAGAAGAAGTTCGCTGCCAAGTTGGCTTCTTACGCTGATGTATATGTAATGGACGCATTCGGTACAGCTCACCGCAAGCACGCTTCTACAGCTGTCATCGCTGATTCTTTCGACAAAGATCACAAGATGCTCGGCTTCCTGATGGAGAAAGAGGTAAAGGCTGTTGACGCAGTTCTCGGCAACATCAAGCGCCCATTCACAGCTATCATGGGTGGTTCTAAGGTTTCTACTAAGATCGGTATCATCGAGAACCTGTTGACTAAGGTTGACAACCTGATTCTCTGCGGTGGTATGACTTATACATTCTCTAAGGCTCTCGGTGGAAAGATCGGTATGTCTATCTGCGAGGATGACAAGCTCGACGTTGCTCTCGACGTAATCAAGAAGGCTAAGGAGAACGGTGTAAACCTCGTACTCGGCACAGACTCTATCTGCGGTGATGACTTCAAGAACGATTGCAATACTCAGGTTTGCCCATCTAACGACATCCCTGACGGATGGGAGGGTATGGACGCAGGTCCTGAGACTCGCAAGGCTTTCGCAGCTGCCATCAAGGGTGCTAAGACTATCCTCTGGAACGGTCCTGCAGGTGTATTCGAGTTCGACAACTTCGCTGGTGGTTCTAAGGCTATTGCTGACGCAATCGCTGAGGCTACTAAGGAAGGTGCATTCTCACTCATCGGTGGTGGTGACTCTGTAGCTTGTATCAACAAGTTCGGTTTGGCTGATCAGGTATCTTACATCTCTACAGGTGGTGGTGCTCTCCTCGAGGCTATCGAGGGTAAGGTATTGCCAGGTGTAGCAGCTATCGAGAAGTAATCTTATGTTTAAAAGAAAGCCATTTGAAAAAAGGGCTTGATTTTTTACAAGAAAAAATAGGTTGGAGGGCATCCTATGTGATGTCCTCCAATTTTCAGTTTTAATTGAATCCCTAATAATCTACAGATTCTCTCTATAAACAGAACTGTATCTTTCATTTAAAACAAGCAACAGAAAACATAAATTCTAAAATAATTTGATAAACTACAGGAATATAATTTTCTGATTTTAAAACGAATACATGGATTGGATTGTTAATCTCTTTACCAATACCGAGTCGGTGGCTCACATCGCCCTACTCTACGCTATCGTGATAGCTATTGGTGTTTACCTCGGAAAGATAAAGATTGGCGGCATTTCATTAGGTGTCACCTTCGTTCTCTTCGCAGGTATTTTGGCTGGCCACGTTGGCTTCACCGGTCCAAAGGAAATTCTCACATTCGTGCAAGACTTCGGCTTGATCCTCTTCGTCTTCATGATTGGTCTCCAGGTAGGACCTGGCTTCTTCGAGAGTTTCAAGAAAGGTGGTGTTACGCTCAATATGCTTTCAGCTAGCGCTATTCTGCTCAACATCCTCGTGATGTTTGGTTGCTATTATCTCTTCTTTGACACGAGCAACCCTAACAACCTGCCTATGATGATAGGTACACTCTATGGTGCGGTTACCAATACTCCGGGTCTTGGTGCTGCCAACGAGGCATTGCTCAGTGTTTTCCCTAACGGTGCTCCTAGCATCGCCAACGGTTATGCCTGTGCCTATCCTCTGGGTGTGGTTGGTATCATTGGTGCTACCATCCTCATCAAGTACATCTGTAAGATTAATACTGCTGATGAGGAAGAACAGCTTAACGAAGAAGATGCTGCCAACCCACACGCTAAGGCCCATAACATGCACTTGCGCGTGGAAAATGCTTATATTACAGGCAGAACGCTGAGAGAAGTATCTGAGTTCTTGAACCGTGACATTGTATGTTCACGACTGCTCCACAATGGCGAGGTGAGCATTCCTAACAGCAAGACTAAGTTTGAGGTTGGAGACGAATTGCTCGTTGTATGTGCAGAGGCTGATGCTGAAGCCATCAAGGCTTTTATCGGACCAGAGATTGAAGCAGAATGGGACCGCGAGAAGGATGAAGTACAGCACTTTGTTTCTCGCCGTATCATTGTTACCCGTCCGGAAATGAATGGTAAGACCTTGGGTAAGATGCACTTCTCCAGCGTATACGGCGTTAACGTAACCCGTATTTCCCGTCAGGGAATGGACATCTTTGCAGGCAGAAACCACCACTTCCACGTAGGTGATAAGATTCTGGTTGTAGGTCCTGAAGAGAATGTGAACCGTGTGGCTGAAATCATGGGTAACTCTGTAAAGCGCCTCGATGCACCTAACATTGCTACTATCTTCGTAGGCATTATGGTAGGTATTATCTTCGGTTCTCTCCCATTTGCCATTCCAGGAATGCCGGTGCCTTTGAAGTTGGGTATTGCCGGAGGTCCGCTTATCATCGCCATCCTCATCGGCCGTTTCGGCTATCGCATGAAGCTGGTAACTTATACGACGACTTCGGCTAATATGATGCTGCGAGAAATAGGACTTGTACTCTTCCTGGCGAGTGTGGGAATCAAGGCTGGTGCCGGATTCTGGGACACAGTAGTACAGGGTGACGGTTTGAAATATGTGGGATGTGGTTTCCTCATCACCGTTATTCCTATCCTCATCATCGGTACAATTGCCCGCCTGAAGTTTAAATTCAACTACTTCACCATCATGGGTATGCTCGCCGGTACTTACACAGACCCTCCTGCATTGGCTTATGCAAATGCTTCTTGCTCTAAAGAGGCTCCAGCTGTAGGATACTCTACGGTTTATCCATTAAGCATGTTCCTCCGTATCTTTACAGCCCAGATAGTGGTGCTGTTCTTCTGCGGAGCGTAAGACTTACAAAAGTTAACAAAACAACTGGAAATAGTTATAAATTATAAAAGAGGTGCACAAAGACAAAAATTTGTGCACCTTTTTTGTTGTCTTTTCAGAAATTCTTCGTACCTTTGAGCACAAGAAACAAACCTAATGAATCTTCTAGGAACAGCTATCGTTCCTATATGATGCAGATTTTTTCGAAATATGAAACAATAACCCTATAAACGTTAGTAAGCGTATGAAGAAATTGGGATTTCTGATAACCATGCTAGTCATCACGTCCTTGCCCGCTTGGAGTCAAGGTGCCAAAAGTATCCGTATTACGGAGGTGATGACCGACAACCGTACCAATCTTGTAGATGAGTACGGGCAGCACAAACCATGGGTGGAATTGAGCAATTCCTCCTTTACCACGTATAATGTACGCGGTATGTTCCTAACCACCGACCGAAGGGTTCTCGACAAGAAAATGTCGCCTGAAGCTCGCCGACAGCTGATGTGTCCATTGCCTAACAATGAACCACGAACCACACTGGGAGGCAAGAAGAGCATCGTTATCTTCGACAGCAGTTCCTGGTACCAGGATGGCAGGAACGGGCAACATTGGAAGGCAAAGAATTCTTCCAACTCGGGACCTTTTCATCTCAATCTTATTCTACAGGAAAAGATGCCCAACTGGATAGCACTCTATGACGGAAATGCCGTTGACCTGATAGACTCCGTAAGCGTGCCAGTGTTGGCTGCTGATGAGAGTTTTGAACTGAGTAAGGACTTCAAGACATGGGAGAAAGCCATTGCCGGATCAGTAACTCCAGGCTATCTGCCTCAAAACACAGGTTTGAGTAAAGCCCAGCAATTGAAGAAAAGCGACCCATACGGAATAGGAATCGCCGTACTTTCAATGGGAATCGTATTTGCCTGCCTTGCTCTCCTCTTCATCGTGTTCTGGGTTTTCGGAGCCTACATGAAACATAAACAGCGCATCGCCCGTGCTACTGAGAAGCACGCCACCTTATTATATAAGACAGGAAAGAAGACCATCAAGGTTACTCAAGACCTCAGTCATAAGACCAACGTGATTCTGAAAGATGGTTTAGAAACCAAGGGTATTGATAAGGAGATTTACATAGCAGTCATCTCCCTTGCACTACAGGAATATCTGGAAGATGTTCATGATGTAGAATCCGGCATTATCACCATCAAGCCAAAACAGACCAGATGGAATGCTCCGAAATTCAACAACAACAATAACAACGTTAAAATATAGGAACTATGGCAAAGTACGAATATAAGGTTAAAGGCGTAGATTACGTCGTTGAAATACAGGATATTGAAGGCAATATCGCCAATGTAACCGTGAATGGAATTCCATTCGAAGTGGAAATGAAACAGCCGGTTAAGAGCAGTAAGCAGAAAGTGAAGTTAACTGATGGACAAAACAACATTTCTGCCAGCTCAGTTGCAAGCGCAGGTTCTGCTGCAGGTTCAAGTTCTGCAGCAAGTTCTGATTCTGCTTCATCAAGCAAACAGGCAACTCCTGCTGCAGGCAAACCAGTTGTTGCCCCTCTGCCTGGTACTATCAACGAAATCAAGGTGAAAGTCGGTGACAAGGTGAACACAGGCGATACTGTTGTCGTTCTCGAAGCTATGAAGATGCAGAACAACATCGATGCAGAAACCTCGGGAACCATTGCCAGCATCAACGTGAATAAGGGCGACGCTGTGATGGAAGGAGACACGCTTGTGACAATCGCGTAATAAGCTGTTTAGACAAAAGCTAATGATTACTCTTCCAATCAAAAGACTAATCATAAAGTTCAATGTTCAACTTTCAAAGTTCAAAGTAAATTATGGATTTCATCATACAAAACTTCAATGAGTTTCTTACCTTCACGGGCTTTGCCAACGCCTCGGCAGGAAACCTCATCATGATACTGGTGGGAGCACTCTTTATCTGGCTCGCCATCAAGAAAGATTTTGAGCCGCTGCTCCTGGTTCCTATCGGATTAGGAATCATTCTTGGCAACATTCCATTCCGTGCCGATGCAGGACTCGAAATAGGTTTATACGAAGACAACTCCGTTCTGAACATCTTCTACCAGGGAGTGAAACAGGGTTGGTACCCGCCACTCGTATTCCTGGGCATTGGAGCCATGACCGACTTCTCTGCGCTCATTTCCAATCCGAAACTCATCCTGATTGGAGCCGCTGCCCAATTTGGAATCTTCGGCGCCTACATGATTGCCTTGGCTCTTGGGTTTGAACCTAACCAGGCAGCAGGCATTGCCATTATCGGAGGTGCAGACGGACCAACCGCCATCTTCCTGAGCAGCAAACTGAGTCCGAACCTCATGGGAGCCATTGCGGTTTGTGCCTACTCTTACATGGCACTGGTGCCTGTAATCCAGCCACCTTTGATGCGACTGCTTACAACCAAGAAAGAGCGCGTCATCAAGATGAAACCGGCACGTCAGGTTTCACAGACCGAAAAGATTCTCTTCCCTATCATCGGTCTGCTTCTCACCACCTTCATCGTTCCATCTGGTTTGCCATTATTAGGAATGCTGTTCTTCGGAAATCTTCTGAAAGAGAGTGGAAAGACAACCCGACTCGCCAAGACAGCAAGCAGCAGCTTGAATGATATTGTCGTTATCCTCCTCGGCCTGACCGTAGGCTGTTCTACCCAGGCTTCAGAGTTTCTGACATTAAATACCATCAAAATCTTTGCTCTCGGTGCTCTTGCTTTCATCATCGCATCGGCAAGCGGAATCTTATTCGTCAAGCTGATGAATCTCTTCTTGCCAAAAGGCAAGAAACTGAACCCACTTATCGGAAACGCCGGAGTGAGTGCCGTACCAATGAGTGCACGCATCTCAAACAACCTAGGTCTGGAATACGACCGCCACAACTTCCTTCTCATGCACGCCATGGGACCAAACGTTGCGGGAGTCATCGGTTCTGCCGTTGCAGCCGGAGCTTTGCTGGGATTCTTCAATTAAAAGTTGAGCCACCAAGCTATCCCTCCAGGATAAGCACATAAAAAATAGAATCGCCCTGAAAGGACAAAAGCATCTTACATCCAATGCTTTCCCTTTCAGGGCGACTTTTTTATTTCTTTTTTAGCTCTTAACCCGCATTCTCATTTTTCCTTCAAAGGAAATGATAACCTCAACCTGATAACTCAAACTGCTGTCAGGCATTGCCAGAACAGCAAGATAATGAATGCCAGATTCATCTATCTTATTGAATACGATGTCACTCAATATAGACTGGTCCAGGAAAGAAGAAGGAACCTGCTTATCGAAATCCTTCTTATGAAAATCACGAGAGAACAGACAGTTGGCACCATGATAAACATGCAAGTTCACAATATTATCATAATAAACATTGTCTACCTCAACACCATCATCATTATAAGAACTCTTGTAGACCTTATAACTTGTTGGGTTAACCTGTACGTAGAGATGATATTTCCCATCGCCCCTTACAACCACCGTATCACGTTTAATCAGCGTATTCTGATTCAGCGCCACGGAAGCATGGTTGTGGATGAACTGCTGCAAATAAGACTTATCTTCCGTCTTCACCAGCTTAACCACATCCCCATTCTGCACTTTAAACTGGAAAATATGCTCAGCCTGTTTTACAATCGGATATTTTGCAATATTAGCACCCTTCATTACAAGCGTATCACCAGCAATGTAGAAGTAGACAGGCTGACTGGTTGAATCAGGATAATAAATCGTATCGCCTTTTGCACGGAACGCCACATCATCCTCATCGTCATCATTCAACCAAATGCCTTGCAACATCTTCTTAGCCGCAGTATCTTCCTTCACTTCCTGTTGCTTTTCGGCCTTCTGCCCACAAGCAACAAGAGTCAAGATACAACTGAGCAGCCATAAATTAACTATCTTTTTCATGATGAGTTCTTTAAATAAATTAATCGGTAAAAGCTGATGCCAATTCTACTCGAAATAATCAGCCTCTTCGAAAGACTTTGCCTTGGTTCTGTCTTTTTCTGACGTAAGCACCTCAACTCCTTCAATAGGCCATTTTATTCCGATAGTAGGATCATCCCAATGAATACTGGCTTCGTAATCAGGAGCATAAACATTATCTACTTTATAAGTAAAGATGGCTTCGTCACTCAGTACCAGGAAACCATGGGCAAAACCGCGAGGAATGAAAAACTGACGTTTGTTCTCTCCACTCAGTTCAACCATTACATATTTACCGAAAGTCTTACTGCCCTTTCTCAAGTCAACAGCTACATCCAGCACGTGGCCTTTGATGACACGCACCAACTTAGCCTGCGAGAATTCACCTTTCTGATAATGCAAACCTCTGAGCACACCACGAGCCGACATCGATTCATTGTCTTGCACAAACTCCACATGCCCTCCAACGTGAGCATCAAAGTCAGCCTGCTTCCATGCTTCAAAGAAATAGCCGCGAGCATCTTCAAATACCCGAGGTTCTATCAGCCAGACTCCTTCAATTTCTGTCTCTGTATATTTCATTGATTTATACCTTATTTATTTTAGGCACAAAGGTAATACTTTTTCCCGAAACGACAAAACAAATTAGACTTTTTATGATTTCATCGAAAAATTTCTCTATTTTCTGTTGGTCATTTCCGAAAAAATCACTACCTTTGCAAACGTGAATAGACTAGAAAGACATATAGAGATCCTACTTTTGAGCAACGATTGCGTGATTGTCCCAGGATTTGGTGGCTTCATGGCTCATCATGTAGATGCGCGTTACGATGGCAGAGACAGCATGTTTTTGCCACCGCTGAGAACTATTGGCTTTAACCCACAGCTCCAGATGAACGATTCTCTCCTTGCACTTTCGTATGTTGAAGCATACGACATCAGCTATCCGGAAGCTTTGAACCGCATTGCTGATGAGGTGACAGAGATGCGTCAGACTCTGGAGAATTCAGGAAAATTTGAACTGAATGATATTGGCACCATCATATTGAACGAAGACGGAAATTATACCTTCGAACCATGCGAGGCGGGCATTCTTACCCCTGAGTTGTACGGTTTGGGCGGCTTAAACATGCTCCCACTCGCACAGATTTCTGCAGAAGAGGTTCAGAATACTGAAGATTCTGCTGCTTCAATCATTGAAATGCCAGCAAAGACAGTAGAAAACAATCGTACAGAAAGCGAAGTCAAGAATCAGGATAGTAACCAGAAGATGGAGAGCGGACTCTCTGTCAACAATTCTGTGTTCGTTAACGAAGAAGAAGAAGAATCAAATGCCGAATTCATCAGCATCAAGAAGAGCTGGTTGCGCAATATTGCAGCAGCCTGCATCGCTCTCATTGCATTCTTCACCTACTCTTCTCCATTGGGAACACCAACCGTTCAGAAGAGCCAAATCGACACAGGTATGTTGAACCGCATCATGCCGAAGGAGATTAATAAGGTTGCGCAACCTCAAGAACTGGTTCTTAGTACAGAATCGCAGGCAGAAGAGAGCATTCCTGCCAAGTCTGTCAACATGGCTCAGGACAACGAATTGCAAACAGCTTCTTCTTACTACAGCATCGTTTTGGCAAGTCGTGTTACCAAGCGCAATGCTGCCTGCTATGCTGAACTCCTCCAGAACAAAGGATTCAAGGAAGCTAGGGTGTTGATTACGGATAATAATGTGAAAGTTATATACGGAACATACTCAACCGAGGGCGAAGCTTATACTGCTCTCAACCGTTTACACAACTATGATGCTTTTACTGACGGCTGGATTACGAAAGTGAAAGAATAGTTGATAGTTAAGAGTTTATTGTTTATAGCTAGAACAAAGAGCAAGGAGTATCGGAAACTTCTACAACACATTATTATAATAAAGATAGAAAAGTAAGAAAAAGAATATGAAAAGAGTACGTTGTCCTAAATGCGATAATTTTATCACCTTCGATGAGACCAAGTATCAGGCAGGTCAGAGTCTCGTTTTCGTTTGTCCTAATTGCAATAAGCAGTTTGGCATCCGAATGGGAGTTTCCAAGCTCCGCGAAACTCGCAAGGAGGAAAAACTTGACGAGAATGCCAACGAGAAGGGATACGGCTCTATCGTTGTCATAGAGAACGTATTCGCTTACAAACAGGTCATCCCGCTGCAGTTAGGCGACAACATCATCGGCCGCTACATGAAGAACAGCGGAATCAACTGCCCTATCGAAACCGTAGACCCAAGCGTTGACATGAACCATTGCGTAATCAACGTTAGCCGCGACAAGAAAGGCAAATTGAAATACGTACTCCGTGATGGACCAAGTTATACTGGAACTTTCGTTGACAATGAGATTCTGGGCGACAGAGAACGCCGCGTTATCGAAGACGGAACCCTGTTCACCATTGGAGCAACTTCTATCATTCTCCGCACAGCAGACAGTGAAGAAGAAAACTAAGAAGTTTCGATTATCAAAATAAACACTTCAAAAGGAGCAATTGGATGTTGGTTTACATCCAATTACTCCTTTTTCACTTAACGAAAACGTAAAATCCCGCCATATTTCTAACTTTCTGAAAGAAATCTACTATATTTCGTAATCTTTTTGCTTTTATTTTCTTTAAATTAAAAGAAAATGTGTACCTTTGCATCGAAAAATAAGAAATAGAAATGAATTACGTTAGGTTATGGATGTAGCAATCGTAAAATATAATGCCGGAAATATCTATTCCGTAGTCAACGCCATGAAGCGTTTAGGCATCGAACCTGTACTTACAGATGATGCAGAAATGCTCCAGAAGGCTGACCGCGTTCTCTTCCCAGGACAAGGCCAGGCAAGAGAAGCAATGGAATATCTGAAGGCTCATCAGCTTGATCAAGTAATCAAGAACTTGAAGCAACCCGTCCTGGGCATTTGCGTAGGACAGCAACTCTTGTGCCGCCATTCGGAAGAAGGTGACGTAGATTGCATCGGAATCTTTGATGTAGATGTAAAGCGATTCCAGCCTCAGAAACACGAAGACAAGGTGCCTGCTATGGGCTGGAATGAAATCTATGATTTGAAGACTGACCTTTATAAGGGGTTCGGAAACAGAATAGATTCTGACTCAGACAAGTCTACCGCTGAAACGCTGCTTCATCCCTACTCCTATTTCGTACATAGTTATTATGTGCCACTCTGCGAGGAGACCATTGCCAAGGCAGAATACATTCTTCCTTATAGTGCATCGCTCCACAAAGATAATTTCTATACCTGCCAGTTCCATCCGGAAAAGAGCGGAAAAGTGGGAGAACAGATTTTAAAGAACTTTTTAGAGATAAAATAAAAGAGGAAATACTAATATGATAGAATTAATTCCAGCTATCGACTTGATAAATGGCCAATGTGTTCGTCTTACAAAAGGCGATTACGACCAGAAGAAGGTTTACAATGACAATCCTGCCGATGTTGCAAAACAGTTTGAGCAGATGGGCTTCAAGCGCCTTCATGTAGTAGACCTCGATGGAGCCAAGTCAAAGCACATCGTAAATGATGCGGTGTTGAAGGCCATTACCACAGAAACCTCTCTCGTGGTTGATTTCGGTGGCGGAATCAAGACCGAAGAAGATATTGAGAAAGCTTTTGCTGCGGGAGCAAGCATGGTTACAGTGGGCAGCATTGCCGTCACCAATCCTGAACTCTTCATGCAATGGCTGGACAAGTATGGAGCCGACCGCCTGATTCTGGGAGCCGACGTAAGAAACGGTAAGATTTCTATCAACGGATGGAAAGAAGATTCTTCTGAAGATCTCCTTCCTTTCCTGAAAAAGTACATCGATAAAGGAGTACGCTATGTTCTCTGCACAGAAATCAGCAAAGACGGAACGCTGCAGGGACCTGCCATAGAACTCTACAAAGAAGTAATGGCTGCCTATCCTCAACTGCATCTTATCGCCTCAGGCGGAGTAAGTTGCAACGAAGACATCGAAGCATTGGAAACTGCAGGAATTCCTGCCGTAGTATTTGGAAAAGCTTTCTACGAAGGGAAAATCGATGTTAAGAAACTAGTTAATAGTTAAATAGTTGACAGTCAAAAAGTTTATAGTTAGGAGTTAAGTAATCATAAAGTTCAAAGTTCAATGGTCAAAGTTCAAAGTAACAAAGGATTAGCTAAACGAATCGTTCCTTGTCTTGATGTAAAGAACGGCGAGACGGTAAAGGGAACCAATTTCGTAAACCTTCGCAGCGCTGGTGACCCGGTAGAATTGGGAAAAGCTTATAGCGATGCTGGAGCCGATGAGCTCGTATTCCTCGATATTACAGCGAGTTTCGAAGAGCGCAAAACCTTTACGGATATGGTAACCCGTGTAGCTGCCGAAATCAATATCCCATTTACTGTGGGAGGTGGAATCAATGAACTTAAAGATGTTGACCGCCTGCTCAACGCAGGAGCTGACAAGGTTAGCATCAACAGTGCTGCCATCCGACATCCGGAGCTCATCGATGAAATTGCCAACCATTATGGCTCACAGGTTTGCGTATGCGCCATTGATGCACGTCTCGATTCTGACGGCTGGCACTGTTATGTAAAAGGCGGAAGAGAACGGGTGGAACTAGGACTGTTTGACTGGGCTAAGGAAGTAGCCGACCGGGGTGCCGGTGAAATTCTCTTTACCAGTATGGATCATGACGGTGTAAAACAGGGATTCGCAAACGAGGCCCTCGCCCGTCTTGCCGAAGAAGTAAGCATTCCTATCATTGCCTCAGGTGGTGCCGGAAAAATGGAGCATTTCCACGATGCTTTCACCCAAGGCAAGGCAGATGCTGCCCTGGCAGCCAGCGTGTTCCACTTTGGCGAGATTGCCATTCCTGACCTCAAGAAATACCTGAGAGAAGAAGGAATCAACGTGAGAATATAGAACACGTAAGGATACTGAGACACGTGAATATAATAATGTAAGAAAATAAAAATAAGATAAAATGGAAATAGATTTCGAAAAATTAGGCGGACTGGTTCCTGCCATCATCCAAGACGTAGTTACAAAGAATGTCTTGATGCTTGGATTCATGAATCAGGAAGCATACGATAAGACAATAGCAACCAAAAAGGTAACATTCTGGAGCCGTTCACGCAACTGCCTCTGGACAAAAGGTGAAACATCAGGCAACTTCCTGAATCTCGTTAGCATTCAGAACGACTGCGATAACGACACCTTGCTGGTTAAGGTTCACCCAGACGGTCCAACCTGCCACAAAGGTACAGACACCTGCTGGGCAGAAGAGAATACACTCAACCCAATCCTCTTCCTCTCAGAGCTTCAGAACTTCATCAACAAGCGCCACGAAGAAATGCCAGAGGGAAGTTACACTACCAGCCTCTTCAAGAAAGGCGTTAATAAAATGGCACAAAAGGTTGGAGAAGAAGCTGTTGAAACCATTATCGAAGCCACAAACGGCAACAACGAGAAACTCATTTACGAGAGTCTCTATCACCTCATCGTTCTGCTCACAAGCAAGGGCTTGAGAATAGAAGATGTTGTGAAAGAACTTCAGATGCGTCACGATCCGGAATGGGATAAGAAACGCCGCGTTGCCAAGAGCAAGGGCGAAATGAAATAACAAACCAACATTAAGGAGAAAAAATAGAAGATGTTAATAGATTATCAGAACGTCAGCATATATCAGGCCGATAAGTGCGTGCTCCAAAACATCAATTTTCATATTGACGAAGGAGAATTCGCCTACCTTATTGGAAAAGTCGGCTCTGGTAAAAGTTCGCTATTAAAGACACTTTATTGCGAACTAGACCTTGTAGAAGGCGAAACCGAGAAGGCTGAAATTCTCGGCAGAGACCTCAAAACTATCAGGCGAAAGGAGATTCCGGCTCTGCGTAAGGAATTGGGAATCATCTTTCAGGATTTCCAGCTGCTACACGACCGCACCGTTCGCAAGAACTTTGAATTCGTACTCAAGGCAACAGGCTGGAAAAACAAAAAAGACAGAGAAAAGCGTATCGAAGAGGTGCTCAACGAAGTAGGCATGATTGATAAAATCGACAAAATGCCTCATGAGCTCTCAGGTGGTGAGCAGCAGCGTGTAGCCATCGCCCGCGCCATTCTCAATAATCCAAAAATCATCATCGCCGATGAGCCTACAGGCAATCTCGACCCAGAGACAGCCAGCAACATCGTGAGTCTGCTGAAAGACATCACCAAACAAGGCACAGCTGTTGTGATGACAACCCATAACATCCCGATGCTCGACAAATTCCCAGGCATCGTTTACCGCTGTAAGGAAGGTGTGCTCTACGACGTAACCAACGAGTACAACCACATTGACCTCACAGAAGATGGAGAAGATAATTAAGTGAAATAATTAAATAAAATTACGACTATGAAGGTAATGAAATTCGGAGGTACTTCTGTAGGCTCACCAGAGCGCATGAAGGGAGTAGCCTCTTTGGTTACAGAATCAGGTGAACCAACTTTCATCGTATTGTCTGCGATGAGCGGTACAACAAACTCTCTCGTTGAGATCTCTGACTATCTTTACAAGAAGAATCCAGAGGGCGCCAACGAGGTAATCAACAACTTGGAGAAAAAATACATGCAGCATGTAGAAGAACTCTACTCTACCGAGGAAATGAAAAATACGACTCGTGAGTTCTTGCAGGGCGAATTCAACTATCTCCGCTCATTCACCAAAGACCTCTTCACTTCTTTCGAGGAGAAGAGCATCGTGGCTCAGGGCGAGATGATGAGCACCAACATGGTTGTAAACTACTTGAAGGAACAGGGTGTAAAGGCAGTATTGCTCAGCGCATTAGACTTTATGCGCACTGACAAGAACGCAGAACCAGATCCTCAGTACATCAAGGAGAAGTTGGCTGCTATCATGGAGCAGAACCAGGGCTATCAGATTTACATCACTCAGGGATTCATCTGCCGCAACGCATATGGCGAGGTTGACAATCTGCAGCGTGGCGGTAGCGACTACACCGCATCTCTTATAGGTGCAGCTCTCCCAGCTGAAGAAATTCAGATCTGGACCGATATCGACGGAATGCACAACAACGACCCTCGTGTCGTAGAGCACACTGAAGCTGTCCGCCAGTTGAACTTCGAGGAGGCTGCTGAGTTGGCTTACTTCGGTGCCAAGATCCTCCACCCTACCTGTGTCCAGCCAGCTAAGTATGCAGGCATCCCTGTACGCTTGAAGAACACCATGGATCCTAAGGCCGACGGTACAATCATCGACAATGTCATCGTACGCGGCAAGATCAAGGCTGTTGCTGCCAAGGACAACATCACAGCCATCAAGATCAAGAGTAGCCGCATGTTGCTCGCTACAGGTTTCCTACGCAAGGTATTCGAAATCTTCGAGAGCTATCAGACTCCAATTGATATGATTGCTACTTCAGAGGTGGGTGTCAGCATGAGTATTGATAATGATTCTCATCTTAACGACATCGTAAACGAGCTGAAGAAATATGGTACAGTAACTGTAGATTCTGATATGTGCATCATCTGCGTTGTAGGTGATTTGGACTGGAGCAACGTTGGCTTCGAGACCATCGCTACCGATGCGATGAAGAACATTCCTGTACGCATGATTTCTTATGGTGGTTCTAACTACAACATCTCATTCCTCATCAGAGAGAAAGATAAGAAGCAGGCATTGCAGAACTTGAGCAACGTATTGTTCGAGAAGAAGTAATGCAAATGAAAACAAGAGTGAAAAGTGAAGAATTCGTATGTAATGCTTCCTATCCACTCTTCGTTGGATATTCTGATTTACAATAAATTGGATATTCTGATTTAACTATAATAAGGTATTAATTTAAGATTAAGTGAAATGAAAGGTACATTTCCGATAGATAAGTTTCAGGAGATACAGACTCCGTTCTACTATTACGACACCAATGTGTTGCGCCAGACATTGAAAACCATCAATGAAGAGGCTGGCAAGCACGAGGGATTTGAAGTGCACTATGCCGTAAAGGCAAATGCCAACCCTAAGGTGCTCAATATCATCTGTCAGGCTGGTTTAGGAGCCGACTGTGTGAGCGGAGGAGAAATTCAGGCAGCCATCAAAGCCGGATTCCCAGCCAGCAAGATTGTTTACGCTGGTGTAGGCAAGAGCGATTGGGAAATCAACCTCGGATTGGAGAAAGGCATCTTCTGCTTCAATGTAGAGAGCATTCCGGAGTTGGAAATCATCAACGAGCTGGCTGAAAAACAGAATAAGATTGCGCAGGTTTGTTTCCGCATCAATCCGGATGTCGGCGCCCATACGCACGCTAACATCACAACAGGACTGGCAGAAAACAAGTTCGGAATAGCCATGCGCGACATGGAAGCCGTAATCGAAGAGGCTGCCAAGATGAAGAACATCCAGTTCCTCGGACTGCACTTCCACATCGGAAGCCAGATTCTCGATATGGGTGATTTCGAGGCACTCTGCAACCGTATCAACGAACTTCAGAACCAACTTGAAGCGCATCACATCGTTGTGAAGAACATCAATGTGGGCGGCGGATTGGGCATTGACTACAATCATCCAAACCGACAGCCAATCCCTAATTTCAAGGATTATTTCGATACATACGCAAAGAAACTGAAGTTGCGCGATGGTCAGAAGCTTCACTTCGAGTTAGGTCGCGCTGTAGTGGGCCAGATGGGTTCTCTCATCACCAAGACACTCTACATCAAGCAGGGCACAGCCAAGCAGTTTGCCATTGTGGATGCAGGAATGACCGACCTCATCCGTCCAGCTCTCTATCAGGCTTACCATAAGATTGAGAACATCTCAAGCGATGAACCTGTAGAAACTTACGACGTAGTAGGTCCTATCTGCGAATCAAGCGATGTCTTCGGCAAGGCTGTCGACATCAACAAAGCCCATCGCGGCGACCTCATCGCCCTCCGCTCAGCCGGAGCCTATGGTGAGATTATGGCGAGCCAGTACAACTGTCGCCAGTTGCCAAAGGGGTATATTACAGAAGACTTTTAATATAGTTGAAAGTTAAAAGTTAAGAGTTTATAGGATTCTCCTTTCTCTAGCTTTCTATATTACGAGAAAAAGAAAATGATGATCATTAGTACAACTACTATAATAGCAGGCGCAGTGGTGGTTTTATTGGCGGTTCTCGGATCGCTGATAAATCCATTTCTGCGCTCGTTGCGCTTTCAAAAAACAGAAACGGCAGAGAATCAACCTCCTGTCAGTATACTCATTACCGCACACGATAATCTTGCTGAATTGGAGAGGAATCTCCCTATGTTCCTGCGTCAGCAGTACACTGCTGACTATCAGGTAATCGTAGTCTGCCAGAGTACAGATGGCGAGACACAGGATTTTCTGAAGCGAACAGCAGCCGAGAACCCTCATCTGTATTATACTTACATTCCTGAGAGTTCACGCTACATGAGCCGCAAGAAATTGCAGATTACACTGGGTGTGAAGGCAGCCAAACATGAATGGATTATTCTGACAGAACCTAATTGTCGCCCAAGCAACGACAAGTGGCTGCAAACCATGGTCCGTCAATGTCAGGACCCAAACCATCTGGTATTGGGATATGTAGCCCTTGATGAGGAAACCAAGAGCGTACGCCGTTTCGACAGCATCCGCAAGGCTTACTATGTTTTGCGCCGTGCCCAGCAGACCTATGGTTACCGCAGCCACATGCCAAACGTAGCGTTCCGCAAGAGCGACTTCATGAAGGAACAGGGCTATCAGGGCAACCTGGAATATGTTCGCGGCGAATACGATTTTCTCGTCAACAAGTATGCCCATTGTGGCGATACAGCTACAGAACTGGATTGCGATGCATGGCTCATCCGCGAAGCACCATCGAACAAGGGCTGGCACAATGCCCACCTCTATCTGCAGGCTTCACGCAAGAGTTTGGAAAGAGCCGGTTCCATGCGAACCCTCATGTTCTTTGACCATCTCATGCCACATCTCAGCCTGATAGCAACACTGGCCGTTGCAGCCTACTCTATCCTCATGAAGAATTGGATTCTTACAGGATGCGCAGGTTTCAGTTTCCTCCTGCTGTTCATCGTGAGAATGCTGATAGCCAACAAGGCCATCAAACACTTTGATGACGGAATAGCGATGTTCAAACTGCCATTCTTCGAATATGGAATTATCTGGAGAAATCTGGCTACCAAATTGCGCTATTGGCGGGCTGACAAAAACGATTTCACTTCTCATAAACTCTAAACAGGGTAAAAAGGAAGTAACAGTCTATCAGAATAATAACAGTTAAAAATAACCGACAGAACGATGAAAGTATATTTGTTCATTTCCAACCATAAGAAGTTGCTGAAGATGTATCTTCCATACATCGAAGCCTTGAATAAGCAGCTCGACATCACCAACAGTCTGGTTGATGCCGACATTGTGTTGATTATAGGAGCATGGACATGGCAGGGAGCCCAGATAGCCAAGAAAGCAAAGCAGATGGACATTCCCTACATCGTTTGTCCACTAGGTGATATTTCTGAGAGAAATTGCAAGAACCCTTACTTGAAGCGTTCACTGCAACAGTCTATGTATCAGAAAGCCATGTACGCCAAAGCCAACATCATAGTAGCTACTACCCCTATGGAGAAAAACTATCTGGAAAAGAAAGGTTGGAACAAGCGCATCGCCCTGATTCGCTATGCAGGCTACAGTCATCTTACCAACACTGAAGCCATGATGCAAAACTGGCAGGAGACGGATGAGGAGACGCTGGCAGTCTTCGAGCAGCAAAAGGCAGAAGCCATCGCTGCCCAAACCAAACAGGCAATCATCGCACAGATTATGCAGATAAAAAGCCGCATGCCGCATCAGAATATTCCGCAAAAATATCTTGACGATTTACACACTCTCCTCTATGCTGATGATTATGATGAGGATGCTATCAAGCAAGAACTGGCAGAGAAGAAACTCTCTTCCTATGCCGCCTCCGTTTTCCAGACCATGACAGATAAAACAGGACTCACAGAAGGCTTCATGCCGATTCCTGCCAAAAAGGGCAGAAAGAGTAAAGAGATTCTGAAATTTGTGAAATAAAAGAAATCTGAAGTTTGTGAAATAAGAAGAAATGAACTTAGATAGAATAGAACAGCAGGCTGGTCATCTGCCAGCTTACCAGATAGCCGACTCTGTCAATGAAGCATTGATGGAGTCGGCTAACCTTGTTATTACAGCTCCTCCTGGAGCCGGTAAATCTACCCTCCTCCCGCTCACCATTCTGCGGGGCATGAGTGATCAGGCATTGGAAGGCTTCATCCATGATCATCTTAAAAGTCAGGGTAAGATTCTGATGCTCGAACCGCGCCGCCTGGCTGCTCGCCAGATAGCCGAACGGATGTCACAGATTCTGGGAGAACCCGTGGGAAAAACCATCGGCTATCGGGTAAGATTCGAAAGCAAGGTTTCGGATGAAACACGCATCGAAGTCCTTACCGAGGGCATTCTCACCCGAATGCTGGTCAATGATGCTACACTCGAAGGCGTTTCGTGCCTCATCTTTGATGAGTTTCATGAGCGCAGCATCAATTCCGACCTGGCGTTAGCGCTGGCCCGGCAAACACAGGAAATCATCCGCCCCGACCTGAAGCTCATTATCATGTCAGCAACAATCGATGCTTCTATCATCTGCCAGGCACTTCAGGCTCCGCTTATCGAGAGTGAAGGCAGAATGTTTCCGATAGAAACCATTTATGCAGACCACGACATCGACAGATATCAGGTAGCGCAGGAAATGGCAGCTACTATCTGTCAGGCTTTCAGAAACCAGGAAGGTGACATTCTTGCCTTTCTGCCGGGACAGGGAGAAATCATGAAATGCGAAGAACTGCTTCGTTCTGCCATATCTTCAACGGAAATCTATCCACTCTACGGCAACCTTTCGCCTGAAAAGCAGCGGCTCGCCATCGCTCCTTCTAAACCGGGTGAACGGAAAATCGTACTGGCCACTCCTATCGCCGAAACTTCTCTCACCATCGAAGGAGTAAGAATCGTTGTGGATTCCGGACTCTGCCGAAAACTGGTTTATGATGCCCGTACAGGCTTGAGCCATCTCGAAACCGTTCGTATCAGTCAGGACATGGCTACGCAGCGAAGGGGGCGTGCGGGCAGAATAACATCAGGCGTATGTTACCGGCTTTGGACACAGACCTCGGAACATCTGATGCCAGAACAACGGCTGCCCGAAATACTGGATGCAGATCTCTCTTCGCTGGTTCTCGACATTGCAGCTTTCGGCGAAAACAAACCGGAACTGCTGCCTTGGCTCACCCTTCCTCCCAAGGGCAACCTCGTATTGGCACAGCAACTTCTTATGTCGCTCAACGCCCTCACTCCTGATCATGATGCTCACGCTCTCAGTGGCAGCATCACCGCAGAAGGCAGCAGAATGGCTCAACTTCCTTGTCATCCGCGAATCGCCAAGATGATGATCAGCAGCGATTCTCCTTCAAGCCAAGCCCTTGCCTGCGACATTGCAGCTCTGCTGGAAGAGAAAGATCCGATGAGCGAAAATGAGGATTCTGACATGACGCTCCGCCTTTCTATCCTACGTTCCGCACGCTGCAAGAAGAATCTGGGGCGTTGGAACCGTATCGCTCAGATTGCCCAGGAATACAGGAAGATGCTGCGTATCAGGGAAGACAACGAGCCAATTGATGCTGAGGAAGTGGGCCATCTCATCGCCCTAGCCTACCCTGAGCGCATCGCCCATGCCACCGACCATGCGGGCAACTTCAAGATGTCGAATGGCAACACGATTTTCATCGACCCGATCGACAGCATGGCTGCAAACGAATGGCTTGCCATCGCATCACTCAACCTATCTTCAACCTCATCATCCAATTCTGGGCAGGGACGGAAAGGAAGAGTATTTCTCTCAGCCCCCGTCAACTGGAAGAACTTGCCGGCACAAACCTGCGAGAATATTTCATGGGACAGCAAAGCGCTGGCAGTAAAGATGCAACAGGAAACACGGATAGGAGCACTCGTCATAGACAGCAAGCCGATACAGAATGCCAGCCGAGAGACAGTTTCAGACATTATCTGCGAAGCTGCCAGAAAAGACGGACTCAGCATGTTCGATTGGAACGAATCGGTTCATCGTCTGCAACAGCGCGTGGCGCAAGTAGCTGAGTGGCATCCGGAACTGGAGATTCCCGACCTGTCAACAGAGCATCTCCTGACAACAGCCCGAGCGTGGCTCCCTTTCTATCTCGAAGAAGGTGGTAAGATGAAGACTTCTGTTACTGAGCTGAAGAAACTCAACCTGTGCGAAATCTTATGGAACATCCTTCCTTATGAGCTTCAGCAGGAGATAGACCGCCTTGCTCCCACCCACATCCGTGTGCCATCGGGCAGCAATATCCGCATCGATTATCGCTTGGGGGCAGAAGCCCCGGTTCTGAGTGTGCGGCTTCAGGAGTGTTTCGGAATGACATCAACACCAACTGTCGATGCTGACAGACAGCCCCTTCTGCTTGAGTTGTTATCTCCCGGCTTCAAGCCCGTTCAGCTTACTCAGGATCTCGCAAGTTTTTGGCAAGGCACTTACTTTGAAGTCCGCAAGGAACTGAAGCGCCGATACCCTAAGCATTTCTGGCCGGAGAATCCGTTAGAGAGCCAGGCCGTGAGAGGTGTCAAACGATGATAAGAAGATTCTGAACCAGTTAGGTTAGTGTCATGCCCGACACAATCGAGTAGGAGGAAAACGAAGTAGTTTTTCTCCTACTTTCGTTTTCCGACCTCTCACACCACCGTACATGCGGTTCCGCATACGGCGGTTCCTATTTTGGATACCATTCGAGGTATGAACCCGTC
>ERZ791624.447-NODE-447-length-28867-cov-3.470533_pt1 | contig 28867 bp, 18 predicted proteins | sample MGYA00510058_ERZ791624 | MGnify/ENA primary metagenome ERZ791624 (study PRJEB30046, sample SAMN00715158) | human gut metagenome | study: EMG produced TPA metagenomics assembly of the A metagenome-wide association study of gut microbiota in type 2...
CAAGGTCGGGCATAAAACAAAAGAGGCGGCGGGAAAAGGGCCCCCCCCCAAGAAAGTTGTTAGCCAAGGGTGATCTGTGCTTCGCAGTCAGCCTGCGCCGCGTTCAGAGCATCGGTGACAGTCATGGTGCCGTCAGCCGCTGCGGAGAGATACTGACCGATAATGTCGCTCATGAGGGCATAGTCCTCAATGACAGGCGGCATGACCAGATAATCAAGGCTCTCGAAAACAGCCTTGCGGTTGTCAGGAGGCGTGATCTCCAGATAGCTGGACAGAGCGTTCAGATCCTTGAGTGCAGGCAGATCCCAGCCAGCCGCGAGACGAATATCAGCGGATTCGGTGCTGGAGGTCAGCCATGCCAGCCACTCGGCAACTTCTTCCGGGTGCTCGGTTTCGGGGTTCATAACAACGCAGTTGGAGAAGAAGTGGGTAGCTTTCTGCGTGCTGCCCGGCTCAACAGCGATGTCCCATGCGAAATCGCAGTTTTCCGTAAAGGTCTGGAATGCCCAGATGCCGGTGGGGATCATGCCGAGACGACCGCTTATGAACATATCCCAGTCGCCCATGCCGCCCTGCTGGACGGAGTTCGGCTGCACGTTGCTGACCAGAACGCGGTCAACAAGCGTCTGTGCTGCTTTGATGTTTTCTTCGGAGTTGATCGTGAACTGCGTCTTATCCTCGTTCAGCAGGCTGCCGCCGTACTGTGCAACGACCTTGAAGAACTCGTTGTAGGTGATCGGCTGCCAGATACCGAAAATATCGTCGCCCAGTGCGCGGATCTTTTCAGCAGCATTCTGAACATCATCCTGCGTCCAATCATCCGTCGGATATGTAACGCCAGCCTGATCGAACAGATCCTTGTTGTAAATCAGGACAACATTGGAGAAGCTCTCAGGCAGGCCGTACTGCTTGCCATTCACATTGAATGCGCCGAGTGCGGTTTCGTTCAGGCCGGAAAGGTCCTGACCGGTGATCTCTGCAAGCAGACCCTTGTTTGCATAGGCTGCAAAGTTCTCAATGTTCAGCTCGTAGCAGTCAGGCGCGGTGCCACCAGCAACACGGGTCTGCATCTGCGTGAAATAATCATCGTAGCCGATTGTTTCAACTTCGATCTTGATGTTCTCATGGGTGGCTTCAAAGGCTTCGACCATTTTCTGAAGCGTTTCCTCATTGCCGCCAGACGAATTGAAGTTGCAATAGGTGATCGTCACAGGCTCCGCCGGGGTTTGGGCTGCGGCATCATCCGTCTTTGCCGGTTCCTCAGTCTGCTGAGTATTGGCGGGGGTGGTCTGTTCGCTGTCGTTCGATTTGTTGTCAGTGGCTGCGGGTGCGCAAGCTGCAAACACCATCAGCATGGCAAGAACCAGTGCAATCAGCGAAAAAATCCGGGTCTTTTTCATTGTTGTTCCTCCTGTAATGTTGATTTTTTCGCCCTTCTCGCTTAGAATATAGAGTACGGGAAGGACTTTCGCAGAGTTTCTTTCCTGCGGTCTGTATCGTCTCGTCAAAGTAGATGCAGGCCGCTTTTTTACGCCTTGCGGCGTGAAAGACAATTAAATGCTGCGGACGGACTCGCGCTCCACAAGCTGGAGCGGCAAAATTTCCTCCTGTTTTGTCAGCGCTGGATCTTCAATGTGCTTGAGCAGCAGCTCAACGGCTTTTTGGCCTTTCAGTGAGATCTGCTGGCGGACAGTCGTAAGTCCCGGTGTCAGATATTGTGAAACTTCCAGATCATCAAAGCCAATCACGGAGTAGTCCTCCGGCACGCGCAGCCCCTCCTCATAAAGCCCACGGATGGCGCCGATTGCCAGAATATCAGCCGCGCAGACGATCGCCGTTGCCGGGAGCTTTTTGGCAACGAGTTCTTTTGCAAGGGAGATACCGCTGCGGTAATCGATTTGACCTTCAAAAATGTTTTGTTCCTGATACGGAACGCCATATTCCTCTAATGCCTGCTGGAATCCGAGCAGGCGTTTTTTCATAACGCCGTTTTCCTTGATCTGGCCGCAGAAGAACGCAATTTCCCGATGCCCGCGTGACAGGACGTATTTTGCGGCAAGATAGCTGCCGTAAGCATCATCGATTCGGATGGAGTGATAATAGTGGTCGCCGCAGTAGCTGTCGATCAGGACAATCGGAATCTGCGTTTTTTTCATCTGCTGGTAAAATTCGTCCGGATACATACCGATTACAATGATTCCATCCAGATTGCGCTTCTTGGCCAGCGTCAGATAGCTTTCATTTGCGTCCGTTGCAGAAATCAGAATATGATAGCCGCTCAGACGGGCATAGTATTCAATGCTGCCGAGAATTTCACTGTAAAAACTGTTCTGGAACATCAGACGCTCACCGGGCTCCGTCTGCGGAACAACGACGCCAATGAGTTTGGAATCCCGCATCGTCAGGCCGCGTGCATTCAGATCAGGTACATAATCCAGTTTTTTGATTGCCTCCATGACACGGGCTTTTGTTTCTTCAGAAATCGAACGTTTCCCATTCAAGATATACGATACTGTAGCCGATGAAACGCCAGCCTCCTGTGCTACATCCTTGAGCGTCGCGCGTGCCATATCTTCACCTCAGTTCAGTTAACCGCTTAAATCATTTTTCTATTCAAACTATAGCGAATCTTGTCACGTCTGTCAATACCATTTTTGATTTTCTCTAAATTCTCCTTGACAAGACCATGAATTTTGTTATATTTAACAGGAACGCATATTTAAGCGATTAACCAATTTTGAACTGAGGGATGCGTATGGAACGTTATTTACCAACCGGAAATGAAATGATTTCTCTGCCGAAACTGAACGCAAATACGGCAGCAATTGAGGATCTGACCTTTCTGTCCATGCAGCAACGTGGCATGATTGAGCTCTGTGGAACGGAAAATGTGCCGCTGATGCAGCCGTTTATCCAGATCGATCAGGAAGAACTGGCGCTTACAGGTCTGCAATGGTCGCGGGAACACTTCTGGATTCCGTCCGGTCATAAGGAAACCGAACAGGCCACGGTCAAATTCACCGTATTGACGCCGGTTGGAGAGCGCGGGTTTGCAATACGTTTGTCTGTCACAGCGCGAACAGATTGCCGCTTAAAACTTGGTGCGCGCGGTCTATGGAGTAAAAGTGTTCATTGCGTCAACGAGGATAAAGAACTGACCGGTCAGGCGTACATTTATGAGAGCGCGTGGAACAGCAGCTTTATCATGGATTACCGCGTCGGTTTCCCGGTATTCGCGCTTGCTCCTATGACAGACCGTGCAGGCAAAAGTGAATGGGCGCAGACGGAGGACGGCATTTCCTATCAGATTTCCTGTGCGCTTGACGCCAAAGCCGGGCAGGAAGAAGCGTTTACGATTTTCTGGGGTCTTGGCTTTGAAGAAGTCGCCGCTGCGACCAGCGCGAAGGAGCAGCTTCGCTGCGGCTGGAATTGGCTGTATCGGAAAACAGCAGACTGGCTGGACAAGCGCACCATGCAGCTCCCGACGACAGAGCTGACGGAGGTCTACAACGTCAACCAGTTCTTCTGCCTGTTTTATGCGACCGGCCGGACATTCGATACCGAGGAACTGATCTGCGCGACAAGCCGATCCACACGCTACTATGTCAGCGCCGCTTATTGGGACAGGGATTCGCTCCTGTGGGCGTTCCCGACGATCCTGCGTGCGGACGCTGCGCTTGCAAAAGAAGTGCTGACCTATGTTTTCACCCGCCAGCGGCAGAACATCGGCGTACATTCCCGGTTTATCGACGGGACCATGCTGGAACCGGGGTTCGAGCTGGATGAGCTGGTCGCGCCGGTACTGGCGCTCCAGGCGTACCTTTCCAAAACGCGCGATGAAGCATTTTTGCAGGAACGCTTTGTGCAGGACGGTCTTTCGCTGATTTTGGCGCGCCTACGGGAAGCGCGTCACCCGGATACTGCGCTTTATGAAACGTTCTTGCAGCCCACGGACGATGAAATCGTGCATCCGTACCTGACGTATGACAACGTGCTTGTCTGGCGTGCGTTGCAGTTGCTGGCAGACTGGCGGCCGACACAGCGCGGATCGCTGCTTGCGGAAGCAGACGCTGTGCGCGCGGCGATTTTCACGCATTGCGTCAAAAAGGATGCAGACGGACAGCCGTATTTTGCATGGTCGGTCGATCTGGCCGGGCATCACGATGTCTATGATGAGCCGCCCGGAAGTTTGCAGCTCTTACCGTATTACGGCTTCTGTGAAAGAACGGATGTGATCTGGCAGAACACAGTCCGTATGATCCGCTCGGCAGATTATAAATTCAGCTTTGCCGGAAAGCCCATTGCAGAGATCGGCTGCCCGCACGCGCCCTGGCCTTGGGTATTGAGCTTGTGCAACAGCCTTCTTTGTGGTCATGCGGAGCAGGCGCTGCGCGAACTGACGATCATGCCGATGGATAATGGAATCGCTTGTGAGAGCGTTGACGCGGACACCGGCGAGTGTACGACAGGGAGCGCATTTGCCACCTGCGCAGGCTTCCTGTGTCATGCGCTGCTGACGGCTTGTAAGGAGGGGTCATCATGCGGAACGATTTGAAGCTGCTGCCATGGGAGATTTGCTCTGAGGCAGCCGGCTGGAATGACGAGTTTTTAGAGAGCGTCTTTTTTCTTGGAAATGGGCGTATGGGCGTTCGAGGGTATTTGCCCTTTGAACCGGATTCCCGTCCGACACAACAGGGCTTATTTCTTGCGGGAATTTTCGGAGAAATCAAGGATGGAATCACCGATTTTGTGAATCTTCCGTCTCCAATCTGCGAAACACTTCTTTTGAATGGTGTACCCGCCGTTCTCGCTTCCTCGATTCATCGGACACTTGATCTGAAAGCAGCTAGCTTCCATGCAGATTTTACACTGACAGCCGGAGATACGCGCGCGGCCGTGCGATACACGCGCTTTTTCCCGAAAGAGCTGCCTGCGCTTTTGATGCAGCGGTTTGAAATTCATGTTCAAAGTGATGTGGAGCTTGAACTGCGCAGCGGCATCAATCTTTCAAGCTGCAACAGCCCAATTCCAGACGATCAGGTAAAGGAAAATACAGAACTGGTACAGCTTGCTCCGCTGCAATTTGTGACGGATGATGGCAGTCTTTTTTCCTGTACATTTGAAACTGTCGGAACAGGCTTACGCATTGAACAGGAAGTCCGATTCTACGCGCCAGATTTTACGCAGGGAATCGTACAGAACAGCGGTGCAGAAGTCACCTGTCCGCTGACCGCTCATGCAGCTGCCGGACAGACGCTGGTAGTCGAAAAACTGGTCTGCATCCGTACAAGTCGTGATGCAGATGAGCGCATTGCGGCTGCGCCAAGTGATTGGAGTTTCCGCGCACTTTGGGACGCGCATACTGCCGCGTGGTCGCATACATGGCAGAATTGCGACAGAACGCTTCCCGATGAAGAACTGCAAATCGGTCTGCGCTATTCGATGTTTCAGCTTATGGCAAGCTGCGCCGCACATGATCCGACCGTTTCCATCGGCGCAAGAGGTTTGACCCATGCACGGTATAAAGGCTGCTATTTCTGGGATACAGACCTGTTTATGCTCCCGTTCTTCCTGAAGAATGATAAAACAGCCGCAAAAAATCTGTGCCTGTACCGTGCAAATGCGTTGGACGCGGCCAGAGATCATGCAAAAAAGATGAACGCTGCCGGAGCGCGGTATCCCTGGATGGCGGCGCTCGATGGCAGCGAACAGTGCGAAACATGGGACATTGGGTGCAGCGAGGTTCATATCACGGCGGACGTAGCCTATGCTTTGGGCGAATACTGCCGGGAAACCGGAGATGAAGAATTTTATCTGCATAAGGCCGCACCCGTATTCATTGAAACCGCCCGCTTCTGGGCCAGCCGATACACATGGAACCGTGCGCACACGCAGGCGGATCTGATGTTCTGTAAGGGACCTGATGAATACTGCGGTATCACGCGCAACAACCTTTTCACAAATGTCATGGTACAGCATAATCTGGAGCTCGCCATAGATGCGGCGAAGGCGCTTCAAGGCAAGTCCGCGTATCAGAATCTCGGCTTGTCGGAAGAAGAAACTGCATCGTGGCAGGCGCTTCATGATGCGATCATCTGGCCGCATGATCCAGACAGCGGGCATCTTGCGCAGGACGAGACGTTCCATCTGCTGGAACCGGTGGAAATTGCAGCACTAAAGCCAAATCTTGGCGCAAGCTATCATCATGTTTGCTTCGACCGTTTACAGCGATATAAAGTTGTGAAACAGGCCGACGTGCTGCTTCTCATGACGCGCCTGCCAAAGCTTTTCACAAAGGAAGAAAAAATACAGGCATGGAACGATTTTGAACCGCTCTGTCTGCACGACTCTACGCTGAGTTTTGCCAGTCATGCGCTCTTTGCGCTGCAAAACGGGCTGCGCGAAAAAGGAATCGAGTATCTGCGCAAGGCGCTGCTGCTCGATCTGCGCGACCTGATGCATAACACCGGCAAAGAGGGATTGCATCTGGCTGGCATGGGCGAGGGCTGGCAGGCGGCGTGTCTCCTGTGATTCCTTCCTGTTCTTTGTTTACAGCGGCGCAGAATCTGCGCCGCTGTAATATATTCAGAACAGGCCTTCTTTTTTCAGCGCCAACTACATAAGCACGCATAGAAAACGCCTTTAGAAGCGTTCAACCTTAATTCGTCGCAAAAAGTGTGACTATCACTCTAAATTTCGTTGTATTTTTTGTGGTTCTATGCTATACTATCCTTGAATTATAAGGATGGAGGTGCATATATGTACCGAGTTGCCATAGAAAAGCTATTAAAATGGAAACAAAGCAAGCGCCGGAAGCCTTTGATTATTGAAGGCGCTCGGCAGGTTGGTAAGACTTGGCTGATGAAAGAGTTTGGCAGACAGTCATATGCAGATACCGTATACATCAATTTTGACTCCAATTCCAGAATGGCCGAGCTGTTTGCTTCTGATCTGGATACAGATCGTTTAATTATGGGCTTGGAGCTGTATGTAGGCCATAAAATTGACCCCAACAATTCTCTGTTGGTTTTTGATGAAGTACAGGAAGTTCCACGAGCCTTGGCCTCTCTCAAATACTTCTATGAAAATGCTCCGCAGTATCACATTGTATGCGCCGGTTCTTTGCTCGGTATCGCCTTGCATCAAGGCACGTCTTTTCCTGTTGGTAAGGTAGATTTCCTAAAATTATATCCCCTTTCTTTCAAAGAGTTTCTAATGGCAACCGGCAAAGAGCAATTTGCCGCGCTTCTGGATAGCCAAGACTTCCAAATGATCACGAGCTTCAAGCAAACATATATTGATGCTTTGAAGCACTATTATTTTGTCGGCGGGATGCCTGAAGCAGTACAAAGTTTTACAGAAAACAAGGACTTTAATGAAGTTCGTGGAATTCAAAAAAGGATTCTTGCGGCATACGAGCAGGATTTCTCCAAGCACGCTCCCAATGAAATCGTTCCAAGACTGCGTATGTTATGGAATAGTATCCCCTCTCAGTTGGCAAAAGAAAACAAAAAGTTTATATACGGCCTCGTGCGTGAAGGTGCACGTGCAAAAGACTACGAAACCGCCCTTCTATGGCTCAGTGACTGTGGCCTTGTTCATAAGGTAAGCCGCGTCAATACAGTTGGCATTCCCCTGCGGGCTTATGAGGACTTGAAAGCATTTAAGTTGTTTGTGGTAGATGTCGGGCTTCTTGGCTGCATGGCTGGACTTCGCCAGCGTACTTTACTTGACGGCAATGACCTTTTTGTTGAGTTTAAAGGCGCTCTTACCGAGCAGTATGTTTGTCAGCAGCTAAAAACGATCGAAGATTTGGATGTATATTACTACACCAATGACAGAGGCTCCTGCGAGATCGACTTTGTCGTTGATACGGGCGAGCGAATTGTACCTGTTGAAGTAAAGGCAGAAGTAAATCTCAGAGCAAAAAGTCTGAAAACATATCACGAAAAATTTGCACCTGAAGTTTCTGTCCGCACCTCTATGGCAGACTACAAAAAAGAAGAATGGCTTGTGAATCTGCCACTTTATGCGATAGATCAGATAATAAAACTCTAAATTCATGCGAGTATAACAAATATGTATCTTCGCCTAGCAGTCCCATTCGCTTATTCTGTAGGTGGAAGCATCACATCGTAGTCCGTCAACGCCTCTTTCCGAACGTCTTCTTCGTCCTGAAAAACGCCCATTCCGACGAGCTGCCGCATGAGGTCGTGTATTGCTTCTGTGCGAATCACCCGTTTCTTCTCTGCATAGTAGAATTTCGGGATTTCAAAATAGCTCTCGAAAAACGCTGTCACACGTTGAAGGTAACTACTGCTGCTCAACATCATGTCCCAGCAGGTGATGCCGGACATCTGCCAGAAGCTCAATCAGGTTCAGGCCCGCGGCCACCGTATGCCAGCTTCCCCGTAGGTCATGGCGACATTCTTTGCGGGCGGTATTTCCGAAAGTCTGTGCAGCTGGTTCACAAGCGGCATAAAGTGCTCCGCAGGAGGACATCAAAAAACAGCTCATCGACATCATGCGAACTGTGCATCAGGTGGAAAACATACGGGAACAAAAAGAATGATATAGAACCTATCAGGGCTGACACGAAATCCGAACAGCATACAGTATGGGCGCTCCTCCCACAGCTTCGCTGCGGGGGTTTTATCTCCTCGCCAAAAGCTCACCCCCCGAAAAAATCAGCGCGTATTTTGTCAATTTTTGTAGACAAACCGGTGGCGCTATACTATAATGGTCAGGCTTGATATCCGGTTGACTTTCGCCTCTGGGGGGTACGCTGATGAATGCGAGGGCTTGGAGCTGGAGGATGCTGACGCTTTTGCCTCTGGTTCTTTTTTTGCTGCTGATTTTATGGATTTTTGTGTTCCCGGCGAAGCGCGCCGCTGCCTCTGCAACGGATGCGGAGGTCGCATCCGGCGTGCAATGGCTTCAGGAGCAGGAGGCACACAGCCCCGACGACGTGGAAGCGGAGCTCAAGGCCATCCGTCAGGCGGAGCTGGATGCGATGCGGGACGAATGGCGCGCAAAGCTCTACAGCGGAGAAATTTCCGTCTGGTCGCTGTTTGAGGATTACGCCATGCTCGGCGACTCCAGAACGTCAGGCTTCACCTATTATGGCTATCTGGCCCCTGAGCGCGTGTTCGCCGACTCCGGCGCGACCATCAAAAAGGTCATTGACCACTTGGAGGAGCTTGTCGCGCTGAATCCGTCGATCATTTTCCTGACCTATGGCATCAATGACGTCGGCATCGGGTACTGGCCAACGCCAGAGGATTATGTAAACGAAATCAACAACACACTTGCCTTGCTCAAGGAGCACCTTCCGAACGCCACGGTCTATGTCTGCTCCATCATCCCCGCCCTTGAACCCGCGTTCAAGCGCGGCCCCGCATGGCGGGAGATCCCGGACTACAACGACGCCGTGCGCGCCTTTTGCGAGGAAAATGGCACGCCGTACGTGGACATTACGCAGCTCTGCGAAGAACACACGGATCTTTATCAGGACGACGGCGTGCACCTGCTGGGCGGCTTTTACCCGCTTTGGGGTACCGAACTGATTGCTGAGGTATATGATGATGTCTTTGCCCTTGAATCAAACGAATCCGCAGCTGAATGACCTGCTCCTGCGCGGCGGAAGCAGCCTTTCGCCGGAGCTGAAGGAGCAGGCGATTGACGATATTCTGGCCGAATTCGGCTCTGCACCCACAAAAAAAGCGGCCAAGCAGGCCGTTCCGGCGCAGAAGCAGCCCGCTTCCCCTGCCCCATCCGCCCCGCTTGTGATCGATGGGGTCGACTTTTCAGAGTTTTTGGACAACGCTCCGGCCAGCCGCAAAACCGCCGCTGCCCCCATTCCCGACCCGCAGCCCATCCGCAGCCGGTGAAAACGCCGGAAGCCAACAAGCCCCCCGCGCCGGAAAAGTCCGCTGTCACAGAAGACGTGCCTGCTCCGGACACTGCTGCTGCGCAGCCTGCGGCCCGCCGCGTGGGAATCGTGAGCATCCTCCTGCGCATTTTCGCCTTTGCCGCCGCTCTGGCGACCGCGGGCTTTCTCTACACGCAGATGATGCAGAACCGGCAGAGCAGCGCGTCCTTTGACGCGGTCAGCAGTGCCGTTCTGCAATCGATCGATCTGACGGATATGCAGGAGGCGGACGCGCAGATGGTTCGGCGGCTCTATGGCTTTGCGCCGTCTGAAATGGACGGCTGCCTGCTCTATTATCCGGCCACAAATATGGGGGCACGGGAGCTGCTGCTCCTCAAGCTCTCCAATCTCTCGCAGCAGACGTCCGTTTCTGACGCCATTCAGGCCCGCAGGCAGACGCAGATGAAGAGCTTCGAGGGCTATGGCGTTGAACAGTATGATCTGCTCTCCAACTCCGTTGTGGAGATACAGGGCAATTATATCCTGTTCGTTGTGCATGAGAACGCAGCCGCTGCCGCGCAGGCGTTTCTGAAAGCGCTTTAAGGAGGAACCGTCGTGAATCTGAGCACGCTCTTTTTTGTCTTCGCGTTTCTCCCGGTCAGCCTGATCCTGTACCTGGTCTGCCCACGTGTCTGCAAGAACGCACTTCTTGTTCTGATCAGCTTCGTTTTTTATGCATGGGGTTCTCCGGTCTATCTGCTGCTTCTGCTGCTGGTAACGGTTTTCAACTATTGCGTCGGCCTGGACATCGGCAATTGCGCAGAATTGGGGCAGCGCGGCACAAAATTCCTTCTTGTGATCGGCGTGCTGTTCAATCTGCTGCTTCTCGGCTTTTACAAATACGCCGCATTTGCCATCGAAACGCTCAACGCCATTTTGCCGTTCACGCTGAACGCGCCGTCTGCGGCGCTTCCGCTCGGCATTTCCTTCTTCACCTTCCAGAACCTGTCGTATCTTTCGGACGTTTACCACCATCGCGCGCCCGCGCAGAAAAATCCGCTGGATTTCTGCCTTTATGTCAGCTTTTTCCCGAAAATGATCTCCGGCCCGATCGTCGAGTACGCACAGTTCGAGCCGCAGCTGAAATCGCATCCGGTGACGCTGTACAAGGTTTCCGAAGCTGTCCCGATGCTCGTTCTTGGCCTTGCGAAAAAGGTGCTGCTGGCCGATAATCTCGGTGCCGCGTTCCAGAGTATTTCCGCACTCTCATCCGGTTCGCTTTCCGGCGGGTCGGCGTGGCTCGGCGCGATCTGCTATTCGCTTCAGCTCTACTTCGACTTCAGCGGCTATTCCGACATGGCCATCGGCATGGCGAAGCTGTTCGGCTTCGACTTTGACGCCAACTTCGACCATCCCTACCTCTCTGCTTCCCTGACGGAGTTCTGGCGCAGATGGCACATTTCCCTTGGCCGCTGGTTCCGTGACTATGTGTATATCCCGCTTGGCGGCAGCCGTGTAAGCACGCCAAAGTGCATCCGCAACCTGCTGATCGTCTGGATCCTGACCGGCCTGTGGCACGGCGCGTCGTGGACATTCGTGGCATGGGGCCTGTATCACGGGATTTTGCTGCTGCTGGAAAAGTATCCGCTCAAAGGCATCCTTGCAAAGACGCCCTCCCCGATTCGCCATATTCTGACGCTGCTGGCCGTCATCGTCGGCTGGGTGCTGTTCTTCTCTCCTGATTTTTCCTCGGCGATTTTCTATCTTGGGCGGATGTTCGGTACCGGGAGCCGCGCGTTTTGGGATTCCACCGCAAAATACTATTTTGCAGCAAACTGGAAGCTTCTTGTACTCGGCATTCTTGGCTGCGGCCCATGGATTCGGACGCTTTACCGGCATCTCGTGTTCTCGCGGCGCAGTCCTGGCCTTGTGCTTTCTGCGCTGCTTCTGATCGGCATTTTCCTGCTTTGCGTCCCGTATATGACGAACGCCACCTATCAATCCTTCCTCTATGCTCAGTTCTAAGCGAGGTGATCCCATGAATCCGCAAAAAAAGCGCAGGCAGGACTCTGAAAAGCAGCAGCTGATCCTTCAGCGCAACAGCCAGCTGCATGGAGTCCTTCTGGCCGCGCTGCTTGCCGTGGTTCTGCTCGTCTTCGGCCTTGTCAATCTGCTTCACACGAAGCGCGATTTCTCGGAAAATGAGAACCGAAAACTTCAAGCCTATCCAGCGCTGACGGCGGCTTCAGTTCTGGACGGAAGCTTTATGTCGAAGCTGCAGTCTGCCTTTGCAGATCAGTTCTTTGCGCGCGACCACTGGATTTCCGCCAAGCTGCGGATCGACCAGCTGCTTGGGCAGAAGGAGTCCAACGGCGTTTACCTTTGTCAGGACAATTATCTGATTGAGATCCCGGAGGCCCCCGATCCGGCTGTGCTTGACCGGACGCTGACCGCGATGAAGGAGTTCGCCGCGAAGCACGATGATCTCCGCATGACGGCGATGATCGTCCCAAACGCCTCCCTCGTTATGCGCGATTATCTTCCTGCAAACGCGCCTGCGCACAATCAGCAGGAGGATCTGTTCACCGTCAATCAAGCGCTTTCGCCCTGTATGCAGTATGCAGATGTGACGCTGGCTTTGAAAGCCCACGTCAGGGACGGCGTTTTTTACCGCACTGACCACCATTGGACAAGCCTCGGCGCATACTGCGCCTTTGACGCCTCGGCGGAGCTGCTTGGGATTGAGACGCCGATCACGAACTATCGCGTCCATGTCCTGACCAACTCCTTTGAGGGCACGCTTGCCTCTAAGAGCGGCAAGCACACCGCCGAGGATACGATCACGGCCTATGAACCGCTCGGCACCGATGTGAGCTACTATGTGCTCTACGACAGCACGCAGGAAAAGGCAGGCTCTGTCTTTGTCGATTCTGCGCTGGATACGAAGGACAAATACACCGTCTTTTTCGGCGGCAACCATCCGCTTGTCACCATCAAAACGACTGCAAATAATGGGAAAATCCTGCTGATTTTCAAGGATTCCTATGCGAACAGCTTCGTACCGTTCCTCATCCCCTACTATCAGCAGATCGTCATGATCGATCCGCGCTATTACTACGACGATGTAGAGCAGCTTATGACGCAGCGCGGCGTGACCGATGTTCTTTTCCTCTACAATCTCAGTACCTTCTCCGCCGATACCGCGCTTGCGGATACGCTTGGCGCGGCAAGCTGAAAAGGACGGCTATTGGAACGAAAAGCAGGCATGACCAAAATCATGCCTGCTCCGGGTTCCTTCCTCATGTCTTATCAGAGCTGCAGCGAGTTGAGCACGCTGCAGCTCTGATTTGTATTTGAATTGCCTCCGTATATTATTCGCGCTCCATGGCGCAGAAGCCGCCGCAACCGAGGGTGAGCGTTTCGCCGGTATATTCGGCGATGCCGCCGCCGAGTAGGATCGTGCCGCTGTGCGGAAGCGTCCACGGGCTTTCCGAGCGGTTGCAGCAGACTGCCACGTTTTTGCCCTCATACTGCCGCAGCAGCATCAGACGTCCGCCGCCCGCTTCCAATACCAGAACCGTGCCGCGCCGCAGGGCGGGCGAAGCTTTTTTGACGCGCGCCAGTGAGCGGTAGAACGAGATTAAATTGCCGTCTTCCCTGCCCCACGGATAATACGCGCGGTTGAACGGGTCGCGGTAGCCGGTCATGCCCGCCTCGTCGCCGTAATAAATACACGGCATACCGGGGAGCATAAACTGTAAAAATGCCGCCATTTTGAGACGTTTTTTCCCCTCTGCAAGCTGCTCCGCCGTAAAGTGCCGCCGGGCCAGCTCTGCCCGGTCGCCGTCACGCGGATCGAGAATCGCGTTGATGGCGCGCGGGGTGTCGTGCGTGGACAGAATATTCATCACAGCCTGCAGTACATCGGGCGGATAATTCTCCGCAATCGTGCGAATAGACGCGCCAAGTCCTGTCCCGTCATCCTCCCCGCGCACATAGCGCAGGATCGCCTTCTGCCACGGGTAGTTCATGACGGAATCGAGCTGTCGGTCGGTAAAATACCGGCGGCGGCAGTCATATGCGATCTTGTTGGACGCATCCTCCCAGACCTCGCCGATCAGAATCGCGTCCGGCTTGACCTGCCGGATACGCGCACGCAGGCGTGCGAGAAACGCGTCCGGCAGCTCGTCGACGACGTCCAGCCGCCAGCCATCCGCGCCAAGCTTCAGCCAGCGGACGACAACACTGTCGTCACTGTCAATGATATAGTCCATATAATCCGGGTTCAGCTTGTCAATGCACGGCAGCGTCGTGATCCCCCACCAGCTGTCGTAGACGTTTGGATACTGCTTGAACCGGAACCAGCCGCGGTACGGCGAGGCCGGGTCATGGATCGCCTGCTGAAAATACGCGCTGCGGCTGCCGACATGGCTGAATACGCCGTCGAGAATGATCTTCATGCCCAGCGCGTGCGCCGCGCCGCAGAGCGCGCGGAAATCCGTCTCCGAGCCGAGCATGGGGTCGATGCGCTTGTAATCACAGGTATCGTACCGGTGCGTCGACCATGCATAGAAAATCGGATTGAGATATAAAATCTCCACACCAAGCGCGTGCAGATACGGAAGCTTTTCGCGGATGCCGTTCAGATTTCCGCCGTAAAAGTCGTTGTTGAGCACCTCGCCGTTGGCGTTCGGCAGATAGACCGGCACGTCGTCCTTGTTCTCATGCACCCAATAGGGCGTGATCTTCCCGGTCAGGTCACAAACTCCGGCCTGAAAAAAGCGGTCTGGGAAGATCTGATACATGATTGCGCCCGCGCAGTCGTCCGGGACGGGGAATTTTTCCTCCAGCACGCTGAGCTGCCAGAGGCCGCCGTCTTCCATGTTCGTGTCGCTTTCGCCCTGCTTGAACAGGCGAAACGTGCCATCCTGCGTGGTGATATGGAAGTAATAGAAATACAGTCCGGCATCGGAAATCGTCAGCTCTCCGCCCCAGGTATCGTAGAGCGTATCGTCTGACTGCTTTGCAAACGGGACACGGCGCAGCTCCGCACCGTTTTCCGCCTGCAAAACGAGGCAGACCGCCGTTGTGCGGCAGGAGCACGGGATCATGATGTGCAGCGTGCAGACCTCCTGCCGTTTGAGCGTTCCGAAGGGCGTTTTGAACTGCGAAAGCTTGCTGTCGAATAGAATTCTCATGTGGCGTACCGTCCATTTCATCAGGGAAGGGGCCGACGATGCTTGTCGGCCCCTTCGGAATATTTGCTGTGGTGCTTACAGATCCCAGATTTCCCTGGCGTACTGCTCGACCGAGCGGTCGGAGGAGAAAATGCCGGCTCTTGCGATGTTTGTGAGGGACATCTTTGCAAAGCGGGTGCGGTCCTGATAGATCTCGACCGCGTGCGCCTTGGCAGCCTTGTAGCTTGCAAAGTCCGCGACGGTCATGTAGCTGTCGGCAGCGCCGAAGCGCGGCGTCAGGAGCGAAGCGGCGACATCGTCAAAGCGCTGCCCCAGCACGCCGGAGGTCAGCATTTGCAGAACTCTGTCAAGCTCCGGCGTCAGGAACTGGCGCGGGTCATAGCCGCGCTGCCACAGCGCCTGCACCTCGTCGGCCGTCATGCCAAACAGGAACATATTCTCGTCGCCCACGCGCTCACGAATCTCGACGTTTGCGCCGTCGAGCGTACCGAGCGTGACCGCGCCATTGATCATCAGCTTCATGTTGCTGGTACCGGAGGCCTCCTTACCCGCAACGGAGATCTGCTCGGACAGGTCGGCAGCCGGGATGATGATCTCGGCCAGCGAGACTTTATAGTCTTCAATGAAGACCACCTTGAGCTTGTTCTGCACCTGCGGGTCAGAGTTTACAAGATTGGAAACGGCGACGATGAGCGAAATGATCTGCTTGGCCAGATAATAGCCTGCGGAGGCCTTGGCCGCGAAGATGAATGTCTGCGGATAGACCGGCTTTTCCGGGTGATCCTTGATATCGTTGTAAAGCGTCAGGATATGCAGGACATTCAGCAGCTGCCGCTTGTATTCATGCAGGCGCTTGACCTGCACGTCGAAGATCGAATCCGGGTCGACGTTGACACCGTTGTGCTCCGCGATATAAGCGGCAAGGCGTACCTTGTTCTTGCGCTTGATGGCCTGCAGATTTTCCAGAACATCAGGATCGTCACGGTACTGGAGCAGCGCTTCGAGCGCGTTCGCGTCGTTCAGGAAGCCGTCGCCGATGAGCGACTGCAGATAGCCGGTCAGGGCCGGGTTCGACTGGCACAGCCAGCGGCGGTACGCAATGCCGTTTGTGATGTTCAGGAAGCGGCTGTGATCGAGATTATAATAATCCCGGAAGATGGTTTTTTCAAGAATATCCGTGTGCAGCTGCGAAACGCCGTTGATCTTATGGCAGCAGGCCAGGCAGAGGTTCGCCATGCGGACCTCGCTGTTCGTGACAGCGGCCATGTACTCCCACTTGCCGGGATCGTTCGGATAGACGCAGTGCAGCTTTTCCATGAGGCGGCGGTTGATCTCCTGGCAGATGGCGTAAATGCGCGGCAGCTGCTCCCGGAACAGATCGACCGGCCAACGCTCAAGCGCCTCGGCCATGACGGTATGGTTGGTGTAGGAAAGCGTCGCGCAGGTGATCTCCCACGCGCGTTCCCAGCCGTAGTCGTGCTCGTCGACCAGCAGGCGCATCAGCTCTGGCACGCAGAGTGCCGGATGCGTATCGTTGATGTGCACGGCGACCTTGTCAGCCAGGTTATCAAGCGTATGGTAATTTTTCAGATGCTCGTTCAGGATCGACTGCAAAGAGCTGGACACCAGCAGATACTGCTGGCGCAGGCGCAGACGCTTGCCGTTGATGTGGTCGTCTGCCGGATAGAGAACCTTCGAAATGGCCTCGGCCATGGTATTCTGCTCGAGCGCGCGGACATAATCGCCGCGCGAGAACGCGTTCATGTCAAAGCTCTGCGGCATACTGGCGCTCCAGAGCGTCAGCTTGTTGACGGCCTTGGAGCCATAGCCGGAAATGTACAAATCGTGCGGGACAGCAATGACGGACTGATAGCCTGTCTGGGCGGTCTTGAACTTGTCGCCGTCCATCCACTCGTGCACCTGTCCGCCAAAGCGAACCTCTACAGCGTCGTCCTTGCGGGTATGCAGCCACACATCGCCCATTTCGAGCCAGTTATCCGGGAATTCCATCTGCCAGCCGTCGACGATCTTCTGGCGGAAGATGCCGAACTCATATCGGATGGAGAAGCCGGTCACAGGATAATTCAGACCGGTCGCTGCGTCCATATAGCACGAGGCCAGACGGCCCAGGCCGCCGTTGCCAAGTCCGGCATCCGGCTCAAGCGCGCAGAGGCTTTCCAGGCTGAAGCCGAGATCATGCAGGATCTCCCCTGCCGGTTCCAGCAGGCCCATGTTGTACAGGTTGTTGCGCAGGCTCGTGCCGACCAGAAATTCCATCGACATATAATAGACCTGCTTGCGCTGCTCTGCACGCGTCTGCTCAACAAACGCACGGCGGTCGTCCTCCAGAAGCTCGCGCACGGCGACGCATACAGCGCGATATACCTGTTTTTCCGTCGCCATTTCGAGCGAGCAGCCGAACAGCCGGTCGCAGCATTCCTGTAAGTGCTGAAGAAGGTTCTCTTTTGTCATGCTTCTATATGTCCTTTTTCTCTAATATCTTTTTCAAGGGCGCTTACTGTCCGCAGACGTTCTGGAACAACGCCATGTATTTCTGCGCCGGAACGTCCCAGCTGGAATCGACTGCCATATCATTTTCGGCAAGGCGCAGCCATTTTTCCGGCTCATTATAGTACAGCGCAAGCGCGCGGTCAATGGCGGCGAGGAAATCGTCCGCATTGTAGCTCTGGAAGGTAAAACCGCGCCCCGTCTCATCCGCTTCGTTATACGGCCAGACCGTATCCTTGAGTCCGCCTGTTGCGTTGACGACCGGGACGGAGCCCATGCGCATGGCAATGAGCTGCGACAGGCCGCATGGCTCGGATTTCGACGGCATGAGATACAGGTCGGACGCAGCGTAGACAAGGTTCGCAAGCCCGCCGTCAAAGAGCAGATTGACGGAGACCTTATCGCCAAACCGTTCACGCAGGGTGTTTAAGTACCATTCGTATTTTTCTTCGCCTGTGCCGATGATGACAAGCTGGATGCGGCGCTGGATCAGGCGCTCGGCGATGTAGCACAGCAGATCAATGCCCTTGTGCCCGACGAGACGCGTGACCATGGCCAGAACAGCTACGTCACGGTCCTCCGGCAGGCCGACGCGCTGCTGGAGGGCAAGCTTGTTTGCGATTTTCCCCTCGCGAAGCGTCTTTGCAGTGAAGTTCTGCACGATGTTCTCAATCTTCGCGGGATCAAAAACCTGCATATCGATGCCGTTGGTGATTCCGGAGAAGTCTGAGCCTCTGCTTTGCAGAACGCCGTCAAGCCCGTGGGAATAGTACGGATAGCGCAGCTCCTGCGCGTATGTCTCGGAAACGGTCGTCACGCGGTCGGCTGTGACGATAGCGGACTTCATGAAGTTCGTGCAGTCGTCAAAGCGAAGGATCTCGTCGCAGCCTGCGCCAAGGCCCAGCACGTCATAGTTGAATTGCAGATTGCACTTGCCCTGATATTCGATATTGTGGATCGTAAACACGCTCTTCGCATCCGGGAAGCAGCCGCGGTATTCCGTTTTCAGCAGCAGCGGGATGAGCGCTGCTTGCCAGTCGTGGCAGCTGACGACGTCCGGCTGAAGCTCCAGATAGTTCATTGCCGCGAGGACGGCCTTGCTGAAATAGGCATAGCGTTCACCGTCGTCGGCAAAGCCGTAAACGCCGCCGCGGTTGAAATAGTGCTCGTTGTCGATGAAATAGATCTGGAGCTTCTTGCGGCGGGTCTTGAGGCGGAAAATGCCGACATATTCCCGCCGCCAGGCCAGCGGCACGTCAAACGCGCCTAAAAATTCTGTCTGCCACTTGCCGGAATACTTGATCTGACTGTAATATGGGATAAAGAGGCTGACATAGGTGTTCTTCTGCTGAGAAAGCGCAAGCGGAAGGGCCTGCATCACGTCACCGAGGCCGCCGGTCTTGACGAACGGCGCGGCCTCAGAGGCAACTACTGCGATTTTCATACGGTATCTCCTTTGTCGACCACAAGCGGGTGGTCAATTGAGCCGAGCAGCTTCGTGCCCGGGCGAATGGTGACATTTTTATCAAGGATGCAGTACCGGATCGATGCGCCCGCGCCGATCTTGCTTCCCTGCATGATGATCGAATCGCGAACCTCCGCGCCGTCTTCAATGTCGACCTCACGGAAGATCACGGAGTTTTCCGCCTTGCCGAACAGATGGCAGCCGTCGGCGATCAGGCAGTTCGCTGCCTGTCCATGGTAGCCGAAGAGCGTCGGAACGGCGTCGCGGACCTTGGTATAGATGGGAATCTCGCTGCGGAAGAGACTGCGGCGCACATCGGGTTCGAGCAGCTTCATGTTGTTGACAAAATACTCGTCCACGCTCTGGTTGAACAGCGCGACGTTATGGAACGGATAGACATTGACCTTCAGGTTGCCAGCATTGTACTCGGGCAGAATGAAATCCCGTTCCAGATGGTACTTCCCATGCGGGACCATCTCGCGGATGACCTGAATGAGCTTGTCGCGGCGCATGATGAACATACTCATGCCGACCAGATAATCCTCCGGCGCGCAGTAGTCAACAGCCAGATCGACGATCTTACCGTCGTCTCCGAGCTTGACGGCCAGCGGCTGACGGGTCTTGCCGTTGGCGCGGCCCGCCTTGGCAATAACTGTGATATCGCAGCCGGAGGCGATGTGCTCATCCAGAACTGCCGCAAAATTGATCGCGCACAGAACAGTCGTATCGGACAGCACGACATACTCCGCATCGCAGCGGCCGAGAACCGGCATGGCGGTCTGGAGCGCTTCGAGCTTGCCGCGGTAGGCCCCGGTATGGCCGGTGGCATACGGAGGCAGGAAGCGGACGCCCTCGCCCAGCTTGAGGTCCCATTCCTCGCAGTTGCCGAGGTGGTCCATCAGTGACTGGTAGTTATATTTTGTGACAATGCCGATGTTGCTGATCTTGGAGTTTGCCATGTTGGACAGGGCAAAGTCGATCTGGCGGTAGCGGCTGCCGAACGGGATGGAGGCCGAGGTTCGCTCACGGGTCAGCTCACCCATGTTGTTGTCGTAGATATTGGAGAAAATAATGCCCATTGCTTCCATGTTCGTATCCCCCTCTCTCTTATACGATCGCGCCGGCATCGATCACGGTGCCCTCGGCGATGGTCTTGTCCTTGCCGATCACGCTGATCTTCCGTTCCTCGCCCTCAACATAATCGCCCACACGGGCGCCGGCCTTGATATGGCAGCCCTCGGCGATGATGGCGCTGCGGATGACCGCGCCGTTTTCGATGGTCACGTCCGGCATGATGACGCTGTCGGTGATCTCCACGCCCTTGCCGACGGTGCAGCCGGTGGAGATGATGGAGTGCGTGATGCAGCCTTCAATGTTGCAGCCCTCGGCGACAAAGCTCTCCCGGATCTCGGCGGACTTGGCAATATAGCTCGACGGCATGGCCTGGTTTCTGGCGTAAATCTTATGACCAGCGGTGCCGTAAATATCAAACGCCGGATGCTTGCCGAGCAGATCCATGTTGGCCTCCCAGAGGCTGGAGATCGTGCCGACATCCTTCCAATAGCCCTCAAAGCGGTAGGCATACAATCTGTGACCCGCATTCAGAATGGCGGGGATGATATTCTTGCCAAAGTCATTCTCACTGGTGCGGTCTGCCTCATCCGCCTCCAGAAATGCCTTCAGGACGCTCCACTTGAAGACATAGATGCCCATGGACGCGTTGGTGCTCTTGGGCTTCTTGGGCTTCTCTTCAAATTCATAGATGGAACCGTCCTCGCGGGTATTCATGATGCCGAAGCGGGAGGCCTCCTTCAGCGGAACCTCGCGCACGGCGATGGTGCAGTCGGAATCGCGCTGCTCATGGAAGCGGAGCATGGCGGCATAGTCCATCTTGTATATATGGTCGCCGGACAGAATCAGCACGTTATCGGGGTTATAGCGCTCGATAAAGGGGATGTTCTGATAGATCGCGTTGGCTGTGCCCTTGTACCATTCGGAATTCTTGCTCTTGGCATAGGGCGGCAGGACCTGCACGCCGCCGTGCGAGGAGTTGAGGCCCCAACGCTGGCCGTTGCCGATGTACTCATTGAGCTCCAGCGGCTGATACTGCGTCAGGATGCCGACCGTATCGATCTTGGAGTTTACGCAGTTGGAAAGCGGGAAATCGATAATGCGGTACTTGCCGCCGAACGGGACGGCAGGCTTGGCCGTGTTTTCCGTCAGAACCATCAGACGGCTGCCCTGACCACCTGCCAGGAGCATGGCGACACAACGTTTTTTCTGAAATTGCATAGCTGGATCTCCTCCTGTTTTTTTCCTTTGTTCCTGTTTTATTTCTCCGGTTTATTTCTGATATGCTTATAAAAGCAAACGCTCATCGGCGGGACACGGAACACGCCGCTGTAGGCGTATTCGCCCTGCGGCTGCTTGTCCTTTTCTGCGTGAACGGGCTCGGTCTGGACATCGAAGCCGCCAAACTGTGCATCGTCGGTGTTGAGGACAGGTTGATACCATCCGGCCTTCGGCAGCGGCAGGCGGTAGCTCTCCCGCAGCACCGGGCAGAAATTGCACACGGCGATCAGCTCCTGCCCCTTGCGGCTGATGCGGCGGAAAGCAACGATGGAATTGTCGCGGTCGTCGCAGGAGAGCCAGCGGAAGCCGTCCCAGTCGGAATCGTTTTCCCAGAAGCAGCGGTTCTCAAGATAGAAATGGTTGAGCGTGCGGACGAAATGCTGCATTTTCTGGTGCTTTTCATAGCCGAGCAGCAGCCAGTCGAGGCCCTGCGTATAGTTCCACTCGATGAACTGTGCAAATTCATTGCCCATGAAATTAAGCTTCTTGCCGGGGTGCGCGATCTGATAGGCGAAAAACGTGCGCAGATTGTTGAATTTATCGTCGTAATTGCCCGGCATTTTATTGACGAGCGAGCATTTGCCATGCACGACCTCATCGTGGCTGAGCGGCAGAATAAAATTCTCGGAATAGGCATACGTCATGGAGAACGTCAGCGCGTTATGGTCGCCCTTTCTCCACAGCGGATCGAGCGACATATATTGGAGCATATCGTTCATCCAGCCCATGTTCCATTTGAACAGGAAGCCGAGGCCGCCATCATAATCCGGCTTGGTGATCAGCGGAAAGGCTGTGGATTCCTCAGCGATCATCATGACCGCAGGATTGGCCTGGAACGCAGCCTCGTTGAGCCTGCGCAAAAACTCGATCGCTTCGAGATTTTCCCGGCCCCCAAATTTGTTGGGCTTGAACTGTCTGCGATTATAGTCCAGATACAGCATGGACGCAACTGCATCGACTCGAATTCCGTCGACGTGAAAATAACGGAGCCAGTAGCAGACGTTGGAGATGAGGAAGGACTGCACCTCAGGCTTGCCGTAATCGTAAATACGGGTCGTCCAGTCCGGATGCTCGTTCATCATCGGGTCGGAAAGCTCGTAGCAGCAGGTCCCGTCAAACTCAAACAGGCCGTTTTCGTCCTTCGGGAAGTGCGCAGGCACCCAGTCGAGGATGACGCCGATCCCGGCCTTATGGCAGGTGTCGACAAATTGCATGAGCTGCTTCGGCGTCCCGTAGCGGTGGGTCGGGGCGAAATAGCAGGTGATCTGATAGCCCCACGAGGGGTCGTAGGGATATTCCATGATGGGCAGCAGCTCGATATGCGTATAGCCCATATCCTTGACATAGGGAACCAGCTCCGCCGCAAGCTCCTCATAATTGAGATAGCTGCCGTCTTCATGCCGTTTCCACGAGCCTGCGTGGACCTCGTAGATATTGACCGGACGTCTGATCGCAGACTGCTTTGCAGAACGTGCACGGTAGAGCGCGTCGTGCCACGTAAAGCCATCCGGCGGGTCGATCATGCTGGAGGTGTCCGGCAGCGCGCAGCAGCGGTTCCCGTACGGGTCGGTCTTGTAGACTGTGCGGCCGTCCGGGCCGGTCACGCAGTATTTATATGCCTGCCCGGCCTTTGCGTAGACAGAGACGGCCTCCCATACGCCCTCCGAGATCTTCCGCATGGGAAGATCCTCTGTGTTCCAGAAATTGAAGTCGCCGACGACGCACACAGACTGCGCGTGCGGCGCCCAGACGCGGAACACATAGCCCTCGCCGTCTTCACGCGTGTGGCAGCCGAGATATTCATAGGCGTCTGCCGCAGGGCCGGAATGGAACCGTTTTAAAAAAGCTGCCAGCTTCTGCATACTGGACTCCTCTCTTTCTTCTGTGCTGAAGCCCGCCCGGAGGCGGCATATAAAAACTGTTTACTGTATTTCAATCCTATTATACCTTTTTGTCCGCAGCAATGCAAGTGGAATCCGGCCTTTCCGCGCCGGTTCGTCTACATTTGGAAAAATCCTCAAAAATCACGCCGGACTCTTGACTTCATCGACAAACTGTGTTAAAGTTTAATACAGTGAATGCCATGACGAAACCAAGTACGCCCCGATCCATCCTGTCCAGAGAACTGCCGTTTGGTGCAAGGCAGCACAGGCATCCGGGCGGAATACCTTTCCGAGCAGTTTCCTGAACGCGGTCTGCCCGCAAGTAGGCGAAGACGGGTGCGCCCGATAACGCGCAGTGGGCATGATCGTGCCCGTTGAGGCCGCGCAGGCGGTAAATAGAGGTGGTACCACGGGAGCTTCTCGTCCTCTGCACTTTTTCAGAATGTGCAGCGGGCGTTTTCTTTTATCTGCGATCCGCTGCAAGGGAGGATTTTGTATGGTCATTACTGATTTTCTGGAACGGAACGCAAGACTTTACGGGTCTGACATTGCGCTGGTCGAGGTCAATCCGTCGGAAGAGCGCGACAGCGCCGTTACCTGGCGCGAGGCGAGTCTGATCGCCGAGGCGCAGCCCGACGCGCCGTACCGGCGGGAGCTTTCATGGCAGGATTTTGACCGCCGGGCCAACCGGTTTGCAAACTTCCTTCTGAGCCGGAACGTCCGGCGCGGCACGAAGGTCGGCATTCTGCTGATGAACTGTCTGGAATGGCTGCCGATTTATTTCGGCATTCTCAAGGCCGGGTGCATCGCCGTTCCGCTCAACTTCCGGTATGCGTCCGATGAAATTTCCTACTGCCTTGATCTGGCAGATGTGGAGGTGCTGGTCTTCGGGCCGGAATTTGTTTCACGGCTCGACCCGATTCAGGCAGGCCTGACGCGGGTAAGACTCCGGCTGTTTGTGGGCCGGAACGTGCCGGACTACGCCGAGGACTGCCGCAGACTGATGGGCTTCTGTTCGTCTAGCGTCCCGCCCATCGCGCTGGACGAAGACGACGACGCGGCGATCTACTTCTCATCCGGCACGACCGGCTTCCCGAAGGCGATCCTGCACCGGCACAGAGCGCTTGTCTGCTCCTGCGTGACCGAACAGCACCACCACGGGCAGACAAAGGACGACGTGTTCCTATGTATTCCGCCGCTCTATCACACGGGCGCGAAAATGCACTGGTTCGGGAGCCTCATTTCCGGCGGAAAGGCCGTGCTTCTGCGCGGCGTGAAGCCGGAGTGGATCCTGCGGACGGTCACGGAAGAAAAATGCACCATCGTCTGGCTGCTGGTCCCCTGGGCGCAGGATATTCTGGACGCCATTGAATCCGGGCGCGTCAATCTTGAGCACTATCTGCTCGACCAGTGGCGGCTCATGCACATCGGCGCGCAGCCGGTCCCGCCCAGCCTCATCAAGCGCTGGCTCAAATACTTCCCGCACCACAAATACGACACAAACTACGGCCTCAGCGAGTCCATCGGCCCCGGCTGTGTGCATCTTGGCGTGGACAACATCGAAAAAATCGGCGCGATCGGCAAGGCCGGCTATCTCTGGCAGACGCGCATCCTTGACGAGCGAGGGAACGATGTTGCGCCCGGCGAGATCGGCGAGCTTGCCGTCAAGGGACCCGGCGTCATGAAATGCTATTATAAAAACCCGGAGGCGACTGCCGAGATCCTGCACGGAGACTGGCTCTGGACGGGCGACATGGCCCGTGAGGACAAGGACGGGTTCATTTATCTGGTTGACCGCAAGAAGGACGTCATCATTTCCGGCGGCGAAAATCTCTATCCCGTACAAATCGAAGATTTCCTGCGCAGAAATGAGAAAATCAAGGACGTGGCAGTGATCGGCCTGCCGGATCAGCGGTTGGGCGAGATTGCAGCGGCAATTATTGAGCTGAAGGACGGCGCAGACTGCACGGAGACGGAAATTCAGGACTTCTGCCGGGAGCTGCCGCGCTATAAGCGCCCGCGCCGCGTGATCTTCGCAAAAGTCCCGCGCAACCCGACGGGGAAAATTGAAAAGCCCGTTCTGCGGCAGATCTACTGCGGCGGAAGACTTGTCGAGGAGCAGACAAAGGCATAACCTTCCCAAGCTTGACGAATGCAGTCGAAATGATTAAAATATAATGATAATTTTCATGCGGCTGAGCCGCGAACAGGAGGAATCTCGATGAAAACCCTGATGCTCGGCAACGAGGCTGCTGCGCGCGGCCTGTACGAGGCCGGATGCAGCTTTGTCTCCAGCTATCCCGGCACACCCAGCACGGAGATCACGGAATGCGCTGCCAAATATCCGGAAATTTACGCAGAATGGGCGCCTAACGAAAAGGTAGCGATGGAGGCTGCGTTTGGCGCAAGTCTGGCAGGCTACCGCAGCTTCTGCGGCATGAAGCACGTCGGCTTGAACGTTGCGGCAGACCCGCTGTTTACGCTGTCCTATACCGGTGTGCGCGGCGGACTTGTCATCGGCGTGGCGGACGACGCAGGTATGCACTCGTCGCAGAACGAGCAGGATTCGCGCCATTACGCCATTGCGGCAAAACTGCCGATGCTTGAGCCGTCGGACGCGGCGGAATCGCTGGCGTTCGCAAAGCTGGCGTATGAGATATCCGAAAAATTTGACACGCCGGTGCTTCTCAAAATGTGCACCCGCGTTGCGCACGCGCAGAGCGTGGTGGAGCCGTCTGAGCGGCAGGCATTCACGCCTGTTCCCTATGAAAAGAATATTGCCAAATTTGTGATGATGCCTGCCTGCGCCAAGGCGCGGCACCCCATTGTGGAGCAGCGGACGCTTGCCTTGCAGGCATGGGCCGAGACAGCGGAGATCAACCGCATGGAGGACGGGGCCGACCATTCGATTGGCCTGATCGCGTCCTCGACCAGCTATCAGTACGTCAAAGAGGTCTGCGGCGACCGGTACCCTGTTCTGAAGCTTGGCATGGTCAATCCCCTGCCGGTGAAAAAAATTCAGGCGTTCGCCAAAAACGTTGAGAAAGTTATTGTCGTCGAAGAGCTGGACGGGATCATTGAGGCGCATTGCCGTGCCATCGGCGTACAGAACGTCACCGGCAAGGAGCTGTTCGGCTGCATCGGCGAATTCAGCCAGAATTACATAGCAGAAAAGCTCGGTATGCCTGTCCATTCTGGAAAGAAGCTGGACGAAGCCGTTCCAGCCCGTCCGCCGGTCATGTGCGCGGGCTGTCCGCACAGGGGTCTGTTCTATACGCTGAAAAAGAACAAGCTGACAGTGCTGGGCGATATCGGCTGCTATACGCTGGGCGCTGCCGCGCCGCTTGCCGCCATCGACACGACCATCTGCATGGGCGCGTCCGTTTCGGGTCTGCACGGGTTCAACAAAGCCTCCGGCGAAAAGAACGCAGTGAACACCGTCGCCGTCATCGGCGATTCGACGTTCATGCACTCTGGCGTGACAGGACTGATCAACATTGCGTATAACGAATCGACCTCGACCGTTATCATTCTCGACAACTCCATCACCGGCATGACCGGCCACCAGCAGAACCCGACGACTGGCTTCAATCTCAAGGGCGACCCCTGCACAAAGATCGATCTGGAAGCGCTGTGCCATGCCGTCGGTATCCGCCGGGTGCGGGTCGTCGACCCGTATGATCTTGCCGCCTGCGACAAGGCGGTCAAGGAGGAGCTGGCAGCGGACGAGCCGTCGGTCATTATCTCCCGCCGTCCGTGCGCGCTGCTCAAATACGTCAGACACCCCGGCCCCATCGAGGCAAAGCCCGAAAAATGCGTAGGCTGCAAATCCTGCATGAAGCTCGGCTGTCCGGCCATCAGCGTGATGGGCGGAAAAGTGCAGATCGACAACACCCTCTGCACAGGCTGCGGTAAATGCGCTTCTGTCTGCCCGAACCACGTCATCGAACTCCTGCCGATCAGTGCCAAAGTCAGCATCAGCTGCAGCTCCAAAGATTTCGGCGCTCCGGCTATGAAGAACTGCAAGGCCCTGTGCCTCGGCTGCGGTTCCTGCATGCGTAACTGCTCGCATCAGGAAGAAGGGGCTATCAAGATCATCGACCATCTGGCCGTCGTCAACCAGGACATCTGCCATACCTGTGACAATGCTACCTGCCTGACCAAGTGCCCGACTGGTGCCATCAACGAAATGATCAAAGGCTCTTTCAAGAAAGAAGAAAACGTAGGTTAATACATGGATAAGAAACGGTATGTATGGGTTCTTCTCACCATGGCGTTCCTCATCATCCTTAGTTGCTCCGGATGCAGTCTGCATCCGGAGTCTTCTTTTGTAGGAGCGGTGTCGCCATGGATACGACGGTCTCCCTGCGGGCGTCCGGGAAAGAAGCCAAAGAAGCAGTCGATGAAGGCTTTGAACGCCTGAATCAGCTGGACAAACTGGCAGGACAGAATGAAGACAGCGACGTAAGCCGTATCAATGCCGCTGCCGGCAAAGCATACGTCCAGGTCGACCCGGCCATTTATGAAATGATTGAATACGCCAAGGATTATTCGGCCAAGAGCCAGGGCGAATGGGACATTACCGTTGGCGTCATGACCAATTTATGGCGCATCGGCAACGACGACCAGCACGTGCCGTCAGCCGATGAGATTTCCCAGGCCCTGATGAAGGTCAACTATAAGGACATCCTCCTGCGGCCGGAAGACCACAGCGTCATGCTGGCTAAACCGGGCATGGCCATCGACCTGGGCGGCGTGGCCAAAGGCTATGCTGTCGATGAAATCCGCAAATTTATGAAAAACACCACATCGAAAGCGGCCTCATCAACCTCGGCGCCAGCTCGATGTATGCCGTCGGCAAGACGACCAAGGGCAAGCCCTGGCGCATTGGTATCAAACATCCCCGCTCTGACGACGACAAGAGCTTCCTGGGCATCGTATCCATCGAGAACCAGGCCCTGTCCACATCAGGCGACTATGAACGCTATTTCATCCAGGATGGCGTCCGCTACCACCATATCTTCGACCCCCGCACGGGCTATCCCGCCCGGTCCGGCGTCATGAGCGACTCTGTCGTCATCGACGGTTCCGTACCTCATGCAGGCATGCTCAGCGACATGATGACGACTATCGTCTTCGTCCTGGGACCGCAGAAGGGGATGGAATTGGCAAGCAGCATGGAAGGCGTCAACTGTGAAATCACAGGCAGCGACAATGCCGTCTACATGACCCAGGGCTTTGCCGATAATTTCTCTGACTTGAATAGTGATTTCCATCTTTCCGATTCGGAATAAACCAGTCTCCATAGAAGCAAAAAGTATAACAGAAAAAAAATTAATATCTTTAAGTCTATTTACTTTTTCATTCGTTTGTAAGATAATAGATATGTAAATTTTAGAAATTATGGAGGGTAGTATCTACATATGGATCATATCGATGACAAAATTTTAACGATACTCAAACACAATGGCAAAGCTTCGGCTACGGAAATCAGCAAGGTCGTCGGCCTGTCCATTCCGGCTGTTGCCGAACGCATCCGCAAGATGGAACACAACGGCATCATCGAAGGCTACGGTGCCAAAATCAGCCG
>ERZ791624.448-NODE-448-length-28828-cov-2.426372_pt1 | contig 28828 bp, 31 predicted proteins | sample MGYA00510058_ERZ791624 | MGnify/ENA primary metagenome ERZ791624 (study PRJEB30046, sample SAMN00715158) | human gut metagenome | study: EMG produced TPA metagenomics assembly of the A metagenome-wide association study of gut microbiota in type 2...
ACCTTTTAGCGAACGCCAGCTGCCTCCCCACGTAAATCCGTGCTGTGTAAACAGGCGGTAGGCAAGGTCGTTGCGATCAATCTTGTATTTGAATTGTTTGCTTCGATTGGCATATTGGCGGCCTTTCTCGGGGTTGACAATTGTCTTTCCGTTGGGGCGATGTTTTACGTAGGGGTTGTAAAGCGGGTTGATGTCAACGGCTTTGCCCATACTATGCTTTGACAGTTTTTTAGAACCTGCTACAGCTCGGTAGTTGAAGCATGACGTGTTGTTATGATTCATCGATGTCACGTCGTCGGCATCGTAGTCGTCAATCAGTTGCATGCGCTCAATTGGGTAGTGTGCATCATACAATTTGCGGAATATCTCAATCAGATCGTTGGCTATGTCCTTATGACAAATCATCTCGCCAGTCATTATCCGTCCGTCAGCTGTGTAGTGCAACAGCTGCAGATAGCGCAACTCGGTGCGTGGCAAGGTGCAGTTGGTTTTGTACGACTTTCCGTATATGCGTGCAAAGAGTTGGCTGTCTATGGTCTTCTTGCAGAAGTAATGTTCAAGTCCATTTTTCTTGATTTCTGCTATATTTATGGTCTTTCCTGCTTGCAAATGTTCTGTTGAGGCTGTAATTGCAGCGTTGTTATTTGCATTATTTGGAATACATGTGAATGTTTCGGCTCTTGATAAAGAGGCGAATGTCAGGGCAACTGTTGTCAGAAGTGTCTTTGTATTCATATTGATTCTATAGTTGGAGCGGTAAGGACATAAAAAAACCGCCGACCCTAGGGTCAGCGGTTAATCTCTCATTTTTTGTTCGAGCTAACTATTACTCAGCTACAGTTGTATCAGCAGCAACAGCAGTTGTGTCAACAGTTGTGTCAGCTACCTGAACGGTATCGCTGTCAGCGTTAGCAGCAGGAGCTGCAGTCTTGTTACCACATGATGCGAAAGAGATAGCTGCGATAGCTACGAACATAAAAACTAATTTCTTCATTTTCTTTGCTTTTTTAAAATCTGTAAAACAATCATTTGTTCTTTTGAACGATGCAAAGGTAAGCATTTTTTTGATACGTTGTTCTTTTTTTTGCGATTTTTTTTTAGGTGATTTTGTAACAAAATTACAAATCGCTAAAAATCAACCACTTACAAAATGCTAACAAAGGTTAAAGTTTTTAATATGCTCGGAAACAGCCTAATTTTAACACTTTTCGGTGTTTTTAGCGTAACAAGGGTGCGCGCTAACACCTCTTCAGAGCAGCACTATATACATATAATAAGGTACGCGCGAGAGGGAAAGAACAGAAACTTTTTCTGCATGAGAAAGAAGATTTTCTGCATGAGAGAGAAGATTTTCCCAAGAAATCGTCCCCAAAAACTTTGATTGCCGAGAATTTTTCGTAACTTTGCACTCAAAACAAAGAAACAAACAGACAGAAAATGATACAGCTAAAAGAAAATCAGGGCATTCCCCGCAGCATTCTCCTGATGATGGCTATCGTCGCAGGACTCACCGTAGCCAACTGCTACTACAATCAGCCGCTTCTCGAACTCATCCGCCACGACCTGGATATTACCGAGCAGAAAGCTAACCTCATCACCGTCATTACCCAGATAGGTTATGCGCTGGGCTTATTCTTCCTCATCCCCTTGGGCGACATGCTTTCGCGCAAGAAACTCATCCTTGTCAATATGACCATTGCTGCATTGATGGCTATCGTGATGGCTGCAGCGCAAAACGTATGGATGCTCTGGGGAGCTTCACTGCTGATTGGCGCCTGTTCCGTGATTCCGCAGTTCTTCATTCCGATAGCCGGACAGTTCTCAGAACCCAAGAACAAGAGCAGGAATATGGGCATTGTACTCTCCGGACTGCTGACGGGCATTCTTGCCTCACGAGTAATCAGCGGTTACATCGGCGAATGGCTGGGATGGCGGGAGATGTTTATCATAGCTGCTTTCGTGATGGTATTTTGCATGGGAATCATGCTGCTCATGATGCCTGAAATGAAGCGCAACTATGTAGGAACCTACAGAGGGCTGATGACCACGATAGCAGAAATTTTCTTTTTCCATCCTTCTATCCGCATCTATTCCACCCGTGCAGCCTTCGGGTTCGGCAGTATGATGGCAATATGGTCTTGTCTGGCGTTCCATCTGGCGCAGCCACCTTTCAGCGCAGGAAGTGATATGGTAGGAATGCTCGGACTTTGCGGAATCATGGGAGCCGTTGCTGCCAGTGGTGTGGGAAAACTGGTTCCTAGGTTTGGCATTCGAAAATTCAATCTGTTCGGAGCAGGAATGCAGATCATCGCATGGGCAATAGCCTTGGTTTTCGGCGACACTTACGCCGGACTCATCGCAGCCATCATCCTGGTTGACATCGGTCTGCAATGTCAGCAGCTCAGCAATCAGAGTGGTTGTCTGCAGGAGATTCCGCAGGCAGCCAACCGCGCCAACACCATCTTCATGACCAGCTATTTCATCGGTGGTTCGCTAGGCACTTTCTGTGCCGGTTACATCTGGACGCAAGCCGACTGGCTCGGTGTCTGCATCGTAGGAATCGCCTTCGCCATGATTTCCCTGCTTATCACGCTAAACTGCAAGAAATAAACATATAAAAAAGAAAAGAGATTATATTCCCGACTTACAGGAACATAATCTCTTTTCTTATTTGATAGAGACTGAAGCCGGCATTTCTGCCGAAATGCTTCAACTACATCTTTTCATCTCCGTACATTTCCGTCCACCAGGAAGCATCGTCCTGCAACCACTTGGCAAACCAGGCAAAGATGGTGTTCTGCCATTTCAGTCGCTTCTCGTAGTCGATGATGTGATGATCCTGACCATCTACCAGAACCATCGCCGTAGGACGACCAAGGAGTTTCAGCGCTGTATAGAGCTGGATGCTCTCGCCCACAGGCACATTATTATCTGCCGTGCCATGAACAAACAGCAGCGGAGTATGAATCTTGTCGGCATTATAGAGTGGACTCTGATCTACAAAGAGATGCTTGTTGGTCCAAGGATATTCGTTCGCCATAGAAACTTCGCTGTAGCTGTAGCCCCAATAGCCCTCACCCCAATAGCTGGTGTGGTCGCTGATGCCTGCATGCAGATGGCGGCTGCAAAGAGGTCGGTCTTGGTCTGAAGATACTGAGTCATGAATCCGCCGTAGCTTGCGCCGATGCAGCCAATCTTCTTGCGGTTTACGAAAGCATGCTCATCGCAGAAAGCCTGGGTGCTGGAGATGATGTCTTCAGCCACTCCCTCGCCTGCCGTATCTACATGGCGGGCAGAGAATTTCTGACCGAATCCGGTGGCTCCACTAGGATTCACAACCAGCACTACATAGCCCATCGCTGCATAAACATGATGAGGATAACGGCTCTGGAACATGCGGCTCGTAGGACTGCATCCGCCATAATAGTTCACTATCATCGGATACTTCTTGGCAGCATCAAAATGAGGTGGCAGATAGTAACGGCAGCAAAGGGTGTCGCCTCTTGAATTGACAAAATTCCAAGCCTTGCATTCGCCCAATTCAACATCCTTCAGTTCGCGCGCACTCAAATCGTCAACCAATTGCGATTTCAGCGCCTTCGTATTCATCTTATAGAGTCGGTCGGCATTGGATGCACTCTGACCGGAGAAAGCCATTTCTGCTGCAGAAGATGCAAGCGAGAAACTCTTGATGTACTCTTCAGGAGTCTTGAGAAGCGTAAACTTGCCCGATTTCGGATTGAGCTGGAAGAGGTGCACGCAGTCTTTATCTTCAGCTGTAAAATAGATGTTTCCATCTACCTTGCTCCATTCCGTGCTCTGCACATTCGGATTGAAATCCTTGGTCAGCGGACGAACCTTCTTGTCCGACAAGGTCATCAGATAGAGCTGGGTGTCGATCATGCTAGGCGTCTGTCCTTCTTCCACATTTTTTCCAATGCCATTGAAAGCTTCCGGCGAAGCACTGACGAGAATGCTCTTGCCATCTGGCGAGAACTGGGCGCTGTTCAGAAATTCGCCCTTTTCTATCAAAGTCTCTACACTCATATCATTGAGATTGAGACGATAGTAGGAATTTAGAGTAGTAGGACGCTTGGTAAGGCGCTCCTCGCTCTTACCAATGAGCAGATAGCGGGAATCTGCAGAAATATCGTGAAATAGACGTTGTGATAGCCGAAAGTGAGCGGCTGGAGAACACCCGACGCCAAATCAAACTTGGCAAGATAGCTACGGCTTCGCCATCCTGGTTGACGGTCATCAGGCTCCTTCACATCATACACCTGCGCATCTTTCTTTCTGCCCTCGGTATAAAGAGTGTAGATAAGCGTCTTCTCATCGGGAGTAAACTGGAACCATCCGTCTGGAATATTGGCAGCCAATACTTCGCGCTCCATCGTCAGCGGATTGATGGTGATGAGCTGCAATGTGCCATCCTGCTTTTCTTCTCCGGCAATACTGCTGTCGCTCGCCTTCTGGGTGAAATACAGTTTATTGCTTGAAGGCATCCATTTCACGCTCTCCTCAAATGTAGCCATCACTCTGTTAGTCTGAGAGTTGCGCAATTCACTAATACTATGGTTATTACCTTTTCTATCTACCCATGTTTTCCGAACAACGATAAACTTTCCGTTTGGTGAGATAGAAACACTCGGATAGTTGGGGGCACAAATCACATCATAGATGTTATAGGCGCGCTTGGCTGTCGCATCGCCTACAGAAAGCGGAGCACCATCGGCTGCGGTTACGGTCAACTTGATAGATTTCTTATCAGAAGATGCATTCTTCCGGGTAAGATATTTGATGACAACCGTATGCTGCGAAGGAGTCAGGATGGTTTCAGCCTTATCGCCGTTCACCGCTACCTGTTCGCCATCTACAAACAGGCGGTATTGCTCCAATCCTTCTACCGCGATGGTTGCTTTGGTGCGCTGGGTGTTAGAAACGCAGAAAGAAGCCAGATGGAGCGCATCCTGCTTGTCGGCAAGGAGTTGGGCTGCAGTCACCTCCTTGCCCTTATTTAATAAGGTGAAAGACAGCGGCGAATCGAGCAGCTGCTTAAGGTCGAACGCTTCGCCCTTGATGTTCACACTGTCAGCCATCCAAGGCTGTGCTACGGCATAAGGGCCCGCATATTTCAGCGTTTTCACCTCTATGGTTTCGGCACTGGCAGAGATTGAAGCCATCAGGGCAGCAGCCACCAGTCCGCTTTTTGTAGTTTTCAGAATCAGTTTATTCATAAATATCCTTATTTTGATTTTGGTGCGAAATTACAAATAAAATTCGAGATAAACGAATGTTTCTGTTACAATTTGCTCTTTTTACTGCATTTTTGCCATACAAATGTTATCTTTACGTTAAACGAATGAGTCTGTAGGTTAATGTTGGGTTAACCCCCTCTCCCATTCATTGCTGTTTCTGCAGCAGCTTGCCGACTTCTGCTTGAGCACCATCTGCTCGTTATCAGCGATGAGATTCATGCGGATATGGCGCTCTTCGGCCACAAGCACATCCCGTTTGCTTCGGTTTCAGACAAGGCACACAATATCAGCATCACCTTCCAGGCTCCTTCCAAAACCTTTAATATTGCAGGAATCGTGAGCAGCTACGCCATTATTCCAAACGAAGATATTCGGAATAAGTTTTATAAATGGTTAAGCGCAAATGAGTTGGATGAACCAACCCTCTTTGCTACCATCGCTATCTTCCGAAAGGGAGAAAAATGGCGCAAGGCGATGAATGCTTTATTCCCCCTCCATCAAATCATGAACCAGTTTGATTTCGTAATATTCAATACCTGCTCCCAAAGCTTCCTTTATTTCGCTAAAATGCTCCAATTCAGGATGAGCCTTCATGAAATCACGGATTTTCTTTTCATGGGCACTTGAAATCAGCGCCCGCAGTCCAATCTTTCCTTCTTTCACATAAGGAGTAAGATGACCAATAATGGTACCTTTGGTATAACCCCGCTTAGCAGCAATCTGATCTACCGTCATTCCCTGCATATAGAAATCATAACTTACCTCCTTCGAAGCGACTTTCGGCACCTTCGGTTCATTCGGTTTCTTCTGTCTCCTTGACTTTCTGCCCGAACCGCTATCTGATGAGGCATCTGCATCCAACAGCAAGAACTGCGCCTTCTTTTTCAGATAATCTGTTACCGTGAATTCTGCACTACATTCATACTTCAAAAGCCGTTCTTTTAATTTTACATCCTCTGAGAAAACAGAGAAGCGGTCTTCAAACTGTTTCCTAGCCACCTTATTGTCTGTATCAAGATTCGACTTTCTGATTAAATCACTCAGAATGCCGATTTTGTCAAGAAAATACATAGCTCCCTTATGAATACGGTCTTGCAGCTCAGCCTGTCTTACATCAGGATTTCGGGCAAGCATACCCGTATACTGCACACGAAATTTATCCGATACGGCAATCAGACTCTTCAGCACCACCTGTAGCTTCTGATACTCGCTTACCACGCGCGGATATTTACCATTAAAAAACTCTACCAGGCAGCGCATCAGATGCTCATAGCTGGCTCTGATGGAATAAAAATCGAAGAGTTCGCTGATGCAATAAATGATGTATTGCAGCTCCAGACTGCTGATTTGCTCCTGACTAGGCGCAGCAAGCTGGCTGGTGAATGCATCCACCGTCTGACTGCTGATAATGGCTCCGCGAGAAAGCGGTTGACTGAGCACCATGCCCTCTAAAGTCTTGCAGCGGCTCAGCGCCACATAGGTCTGACCATGGGTAAAAGAATGAGAAGCATCGATGATGGCATGTTCGAAAGTAAGTCCCTGACTCTTGTGGATGGTTATTGCCCACGCCAGACGCAGAGGATACTGCATGAATTTTCCTTCCACCGTCTCCTCTATCTCCTTGGTTTTCTCGTTCAGCGTATATTTCGCATTGGTCCACTCCATTTTCTCCAGGTCAAACTCCTCGCCCGAATCCTTACTGCGAACGGTAATCTTACTGCCGTCTTCATCGGTCCTAACCCCTATCACCTCGCCTATCATACCATTATAAAAACGGTGCTGCGGGTCGTTCTTGATGAACATCACCTGTGCTCCCGGCTTCAATGTGAGCTTGAAATCGGCCGGATAAGATGTTTCCGGGAAATCGCCCTCTATATCTGCTGTAAAAGAAAATGACTGCGCAGGCAAGGCTGCAAGCTGCTGTTCGTTGATATACTGGGCAGGTGTATTATGGGTGGTAAGCCTGATATAATTGCCCTCCTTTGGTGGTACAAAATTTGGAATATAGCGCTGGTTCAGAGCCTGCAGCGTAGCTTCAGAAGCCTTGTTCTCCCTAATCTGGTTGAGCAGCGAGATAAACTGTTCATCCTGCTGCCTGTACACCTTTTTAAGTTCGACGGTGAGATAACCCACCTGCTTCAGAGCGTTGCTGCTGAAGAAGAAAGGAGTATCATAATGCTGCCCCAGCAGATGCTCTTCCTGTGGCGTAACCACGGGTGCCAGCTGCTGCAAATCGCCTATCATCAGGAGCTGCACACCACCGAAAGGCAAATCGTGGCGCTTGCGATACTGGCGAAGCACAGAATCTACAGCATCGAGCAGATCGCTGCGCACCATACTGATTTCGTCGATAACGAGCAGGTCGATACTTCGGATGATATTGCGCTTGAGCTTGCTGAACTGATAGCGTTTCTGTTCGCCGCTGCCAAAGGTCGTGCCCGGCACGTATGGCGAGAAGGGAAGCTGGAAGAACGAATGGATGGTCATTCCTCCGGCGTTGATGGCTGCAATGCCCGTAGGAGCAAGCACAATCATTCGTTTTGGCGACAGTTCTTTCAATCGCTTGAGGAAGGTCGTCTTACCTGTGCCCGCCTTTCCGGTAAGGAAGAGGTTGGCATTTGTCTTTTCTATGATATTCCATGCCAGGATGGATTCTTCGTTCATTTCCATACAGCTTCTTTTTTGTACCAGATTTTATATCAGAACTAGATTTCTTCTTATATTCAGATCTAGATTTCTTCCGTGATTTCGCTCATCTCCTTACGCTTTTTCTCAGCGCATGGACAGTCTTCGGCAATATGACCTACAGGAATAATTACCACTGCCTCATAGCCCTCGCGAGCAAAGAACTGCTGCATCTTCGCCGTATCGTAATTGCAGACCCAGCAGGTGCCCAGTCCCTTTTCGGTGGCAGCCAGACAGAGATGCTCTGCCGCTATCGCCACATCAATATCGCCATGCGGTTTCTCATCATATCTGCGCACCCAGTTCTCATTCACGTTTTTCATACCTATAATATATATAGGAGCCGTCTTGAACCATTCACGGTCGTAGCAATCCTGCAGTTTCTTCTTCGCCTCTTCTGAGCGCACAATGAGCCAGCGCCAAGGCTGCCTGTTCACTGCCGATGGTGCCAGGCGCACACACTCCATGATATAGTCCAGATCCTCCTGGCTCACCGCCTCCGGAGTAAACTTGCGAGCCGAGAAACGCTCCAGGCTCAATGCCAACATGTTATTCTTATCATTCATATCGTTCAGTTTTATGATGTTTCAATACTAGCTTATGACCACAAAGGTAAGAATAAATCACGAAACGACAAAAAAACTTGAATGAAAAACTATCGTTTTCGGATTATTTTTTGTATTTTTGCACATCATACCAGGATTTCTGGTGATAACAAGAGGTGTTAATGATAAGATATGATAGGACTGGCAGACTGCAACAACTTCTACTGTTCGTGCGAGCGAGTGTTTCGCCCCGACCTGATAGGAAAGCCCGTGGTTGTATTGAGCAACAACGACGGGTGCGTCATCGCACGCTCTGAAGAAGCCAAGGCATTGGGCTATAAGATGGGCGACCCGTTCTATCAGGTGAAGGAAAAACTGGAGGCTGAAGGAGTGGCTATCTTTTCGAGCAACTATACGCTCTACGGTTCGCTCTCCAACCGCGTGATGTCGATGCTATCCCATTATTCCCCACGCATCGACCAATACTCTATCGATGAGAGTTTCTTCGAGGCAGACGAATCAATGGCGAAAGTTTTCTTTCGGGAGCATACGGAAGACCATCCTACTTTGTTCAATAAAATAACAATAGACGAGCTGTCAGAAAAGCCCGATAGCCTGCTCCATCACTATGGCTCCAAAATATCGGCAGATGTACTTCGGGCTGTTGGAATCCCGATATCCGTAGGCATTGCAGAAACGAAGACATTGGCGAAAATCGGCTCTAAATTCGCCAAGAAATACAAGGGCTTCCAAGGCTGCTGCCTCATCGACACGGATGAACGGAGACACAAGGCGCTGTCTCTCTTCCCCATAGAAGATGTATGGGGAATAGGCAGACAGATAGCCCGAAAGCTCGATTATATGGGCATCAGGACCGCCGCTCAGTTTGCCGACAAGAAAGAAAGTTGGATCCGCAGCCATTTCAATATCACCACCCTAAGAACATGGAAAGAACTGAATGGCGAAAGCTGCATCAGCATCGAGGAATTGCCGCAGAAGAAGAGCATCTGCACCAGCAGGAGTTTTGCCAACGAGGGCATTACCGACAAAAATGTGATAGAAGAAGCCGTGGCTAATTTCGCTGTACGTTGTACAGAAAAATTAAGGAGACAAGGTAGCGTATGTCAGGGCATCACAGTGTTCGCATGGACTTCCCGTTTTAACGAGCATGTGCCTGAATACACCATCCACGATTCCCTTACCCTGCCCATCGCCACCAATGCGCAGGAAGAAATAGTAGGTGCTGCCCTCAGCATTCTCCGGGCTAAATACCCGAAACCGATGGCAGACAGCAGGCCCGATCGCCCCGACATGTCGTTTCACTTCAAAAAAGCTGGCGTTATCCTGTGGCAAATCTCACCCGACCATCCTCGCCAGCAAGACCTCTTCGACCCCATCGACCGAAGCAAGCAAAAAAAGCTGATGGAGGCTATCGACGCCATCAACCGGAAGAATGGTTATGGCACCATACGCCAGGCCATACAAGGCACAGACTGCCGATTCGACCTGAAACGCGAGTACATGTCGAAGCAGTTTACCACGAACATCCATGATATTCTGAAAGTAAAAACTCAATGAGAGGCAGAATAAGCCCATTCTAAAGCAGAATAAGCCCATTCTAAAAATGAGCTCCATAAATAAGAAAAAACAAGATGAATAAGAATAGCGATAACAAGATAAAACTGACATTTCACCCTGCGGAATTCGGAGCCAAGATGCCTATTCCGCTGGCAGAGCAAAGCGTAAAGGCAGGCTTCCCTTCGCCGGCACAAGACTATATGGAGGGAGAGATAGACCTCAACGATATTCTGGTTCGCCATCGTGAGGCCACCTTCTATGTACGTGTTTCGGGCGACAGCATGCAGGATGCAGGTATTCTCGATGGCGACCTAGCCATTGTAGATAGGCAGATTGAACCCTCCAACGGCAACTTCGTCATCGCCTTCGTGGATGGCGAATTCACCATCAAGCAATTCAAGATGGATGAGAGCGGTGCCTTCGGCTGGCTCATCCCATGGAACAAAAACTTCTCCCCAATCCGGGTAGATGAAACCAACCGCTTCATGATTTGGGGCGTGGTTACCTATGTGATTCATCAGATTGCAGAATGATTCTTAAAAATAAAAAACTCGGGATACTTCGAAAAAGGAAACACCCCGAGTTTTTTATATTCTTATTAATTTATGTCTTACTAATGTCTTTTATGCTTCCTGCTTCTTGTAACCCACAAGTCCATACCAGAGGATGACGAACTCGCAGAAGAGAGGAACGAGCCAGGTGAACTGCCATGAACCGATATAATCAGCAAGCAATCCCTGAAGCACAGGGAAGACTGCACCACCGAAAACACCCATCATAAACACCCCCGAAGCCTTGGAAGTATATTCCTTCAAGCCATCCACAGCCAAGGTGAAGATGCAACTCCACATGACACTATGGAACAATCCCACAGCAGCCATCAACCAGAGATTTTCGGTAAACATGGAAATAGCCATCAATACGATAGCTGCCACGCTAACGGTGATAAGCATAGGGCGAGGTGCCACGTTCTTCAAACCAGCAGAAACCATTCTACCTATCATAAATCCTCCCCAATAGAGTGTGGCAAGAAGGGCTGGAGAAAAATCGTAACCATGTCCCATCAAATCCATCGCATGAAGATTCATATTGTTGCCGATTCCCACCTCGGTTCCCACATAGAAGAAGATGGTAATCACACCATATTTCAAATGGCGGAACGACCAGATACTGCGTTTCTTCGCATTTCCGGAATCATCAGAAGGAGTTGTCTTTCCTTCAGATTCCACATCTTGAGTTTCCTCTCTCGTACCCTCAATGTCAGGAAGATTCGCCTTGGAAGTGCTCCATGTTGTAAAGGCAATGACGAGCATCATCACCAGAAAAGGAACGGTGAGCTGATCGGCAGAAACACGATCCAGGGAAACGCCGGCAAACATCACGCCCGTCACGAAGAAAGGAGCAATGGTAGTACCGAATGAATTCACCGCACAAGTGAAGTTCATGCGCTGCACCGGTTGAGTGCCCGGCAAAGGATAGGCAGCTATGTATGGATTGATAACCACCTGAAGCATTGCCGCAGACGTACCCATCAGATAGGAACCGAAAAGGAAAATAAAATATCCGAATGGTACGAAATCCTGAGAAATATGCACACCTGCCCCACCCCAATATTCAGCAATCAGCGCCGAAGCAAGATAGAAGGCAAGTCCCAGCACCATGACCAGCATCGAACGGATGAGCGTCTTCTTATAGCCCACCTTGTTGAGCAAGCGTCCCGTCTTCGCACTATTGAGCAGATAGCCCAGGAAGAAGGCGAAGGAGATAAGCGTAGCCAGGGAGTTCTTGGTGGTAGTAACCTCCGAGAGGAAGGCTATCTTCAAGGGACCCTGACACTGACCGTTGACGGTAGTGAGGAAGCCTACTATAAAATAGATGAATGTCAGGAGGAGGAATGGTCCCGCACTCCTGAGCGTTATCGATTGTTTCATAAATTACAAGATTTCATCTTCCGATTGTTTCATAAATTACAAGATTTCATCTTCCAAAACCTTCATGGCACCCTTTGCCTTGATGTCTTCCACCATCTTTAGGTAAAGCTCTACAAAATGAGAAGCTGCCTTGAGATCGGTGCTTGTAAAGGCTGAAATGCCAAGGAAATCGAGCGCATCATCGCTGTCGATGGCTTTATGGTCATCAACGGTGAGCCATGGATCTGCCACTTCGAATGCATCACCATTGTCATCTACCTGATACTTCAGATAATGGCGGTAAGCTGCAAAGAGGTAAGCCACACGCTTGAACTCCACATCCTGACGCTTGCCCGAAGCATCATCTGCAATCATCTTCTCCAGGTTCGGCATCACGTAAACAGGGAACTTGCTGGCACCATCGAAGCAGAGACGAGCCACCTGGTCGCTGACCATGCGGTTGCCGAAGCGCTCTACCAGGCACTGCTTGTATGCCTCCAGATCAGTATCCTGTGGAGCTGGCACGTAAGGAGTAATGTCTTCATCCATAAAGGCACGTACAAACTTTCGGATTCTCGCATCGTGCATAGCAGCATCTACCTTACGGTAACCGCCAAGGAAAGAAGGATATGAGAGCAATGTATGAGAAGCATTCAGAAGAGAAAGCTTCATGTTCTCAAAGGCAGTCACATCGTCTGTCATCTGAGCACCCACGGTTTCCCAAGCAGGGCGACCGGCAGCAAAGTTATCCTCTACTACCCACTGGATGAAGTCCTCGCAATAAACAGGAGCCTCATCGCAGGTTCCATTCTGAGCATTCAATCGCTCGATGTCGGCAGGACGGGTAGCAGGAGTAATACGGTCAACCATGGAGTTAGGGAAGGTAACATTCTCCTCCATCCAGGCAGCAAGTTCCTTGTCCTGAGCCCCGACGAAAGTCATGAATGCCTTGCGGGCTGTATTGCCATTGTGCTGCAGATTATCACAGGAAAGGATGGTGAGAGGGCCATTGCCTGCAGTCTTGCGGCGACGCAATCCCTCGGCAACATATCCAAAGGCAGTAACCGGCTTGGCTGGATTCTGGATATCGTGAGCCACCTGCGCATTGTCGAGCATGAATTCGCCACTCTGACGAGAGATGTTGTATCCACCCTCGGTGATAGTGAGGGTGATGATCTTAATATCCTTAGACGCAATCTTGTTCAGAATCTGCTCCTGCTCCTCGATACCCCAATAGAGTTCAACGAGCGCACCCAACTGATAAACCTGGATGCTGTCGTCGCGTCCACATACGGTAAGGGTGTATTCGCCGTCCTGCTTCTTCAGGGCGTGGTAGAGGCGCTCATCACCTGGGAGAATCATTGCTCCACAGATACCCCAGTTCTGCTGGGTATTGTTCTCGAGGAGCATATTGGTCATAAACTCCAGGTGAGCACGATGGAAGTTACCTACTCCGAAGTGCAGGATACCTGCCTTTACCAAACTGCGGTTATAAGCATAACCTTTCACTACCTGAGTTGCATTTGCTGCGTTTGCATTTACTAAATTTGCCATAATTTTTTATTGTTAGCTGTTATTATTTAATTGTTTACTCTTTCCGAAAGCAAGCCACCTGGATGTGTCTCTCCAGCAAGCCTGTCTCTCGTTTTCGATGGCAAAGATAGTTCGTTTTTTCGAGATTAAAAGATATTTTTTTCGAAAAAACCTTGCAAACGTTCCCGCAAACGTTCCCAATTTCTGCAAACGTTTTAAATACTTTCCAGAGATTTCCGGAAGCCACGTAGTTTGACTATTCTCCAGTAGATTCCCTACATTGCATCGTGGTCTTCAGCACCACCTGCCTGTCCTCCATCTCCGGATTGTTGATTTTCTCCATGACCAGTTCTGCCGCCTTTCTGCCCATCTCCTCCAGCGGAGGCTCCATAGTAGTAATCTGCGGAGAAACGATGGTAGATAGTTCCGTGCCCGAAAAACCAGCCACGAAGATCTCTTCCGGTACCCGCTTACCCAAAGCGCGGAGCCGATTCTGCGCACCTATCGCCAAAGTATCAGTAAAGGCAAAGATGGCATCAAATTCCACCTTATCATATATAAGGCGGTCGATGGCATCGGCTCCATCCTTGAAGGTCATTCCCGTTTTCACAATCAGCGAAGGATCAAAAAGATGGAATTTCTCCATCGCCTCACGATAACCCAAGCCTCGCTGATAGGCATTATAAATGTCGTCTGGTCCCTGCAGATAAACGATGCGCTTCCTGCCCAGGCGAATCAGATGCTCCACCATGAAATAAGAATCTACATTATCATCCACCACAACCTGCGGCATCTTCAATCCATACGGAATGCGGTCGTAGAAGACAATTGCCATACCATCTGCCGCCAACTGCTGATACATTTCGATGTTCTTGCGATAGCTGCAGAGGCTCACAATCAGTCCATCCACCATAAACTGCTCCATCATCTTCAGGTTCTCCAGTTCCCGCTCCGGCTTCTCATCGCTCTCGGCAATCATCACCTTCTGGTTCTTCTTGTAGAGCACTTCCTGTATTCCGTTAATCACCTGCGAAGCATAAGGGGTGTGCATCTCCGGTACGATGACACCGATGGTGTTCGTGCGTCCCATCTTCAGGTTCATCGCCACCGGATTGCGCTTGTATCCGAGTCGCTTTGCCTCTTCCACCACCATCTCGCGCGTCTCCTTGCGAATGTTCTTGTCATCCGTCAACGCTCTGGAAACAGTGGAGACCGAGATGCAGAGCGAACGGGCAATATCCTTGATTGTTACATGTTTCATCATTATGTTTTTATAAGATAAACGTTCGAATATTGAAGTTGTCGATGCAAAAATACAACTTTTCCTTTAAACCGACAACATTTCTCAAAAAAAATGCTAAAAAAAATGCTATCTGAATATTACATTTTACAACTTCATTTTCAAGAATCTAAAATGAGAACGATTGCAACAGTTTTCAATCCCACATTTCTTCTCATCTTCCTTTGCCACATCATCAAAAAGTTGTACCTTTGCAGTCGAATTTTCAGCAAGAACCAGGCATTACGCCTTATAAAGAATAGAATTTTCAGCAAATATATGTAATTAATATATAAAAAACAGCAGTAGTTATGAGCATTAATATCAAGAGAAATCAGTTGAAGAGAGTAGTGATTGTAGGTGGCGGACTCGGTGGCCTTCGCTTGGCAGAAGACCTGAGCAAGGCAAACCTGCAGGTGGTGTTGATTGATAAGAATAACTTCCATCAGTTCCCTCCACTTATCTATCAGATTGCCTCAGCAGGTATCGACCCAAGTTCCATCTCCTTCCCTTTCCGCCAGATTTTCCGCAAGCGCAAGAACTTCTACTTCCGCATGGCAGAGGCGAGAGCCGTATTCCCAGACAAGAAGATTCTGCAGACTTCCATCGGTAAGATCGAGTACGATTACCTGGTGTTCGCAGCAGGAACCACCACCAATTTCTATGGCAATGCCAACATCGAGAAATGGGCGATTCCGATGAAGACCGTTTCAGAGGCAATGGGATTGCGCAACGCTGTGCTGAGTAACCTGGAGCGTGCACTGACCTGTGCCACAGAAGAGGAGCGACAGGAACTCCTGAACGTGGTCATTGTAGGCGGTGGTGCCACAGGTGTAGAGATTGCCGGAGCCCTCTCAGAAATGAAGCGCTACGTGATTCCTTATGATTATCCTGATATGGACTCATCTCTGATGCACATCTATCTTCTAGAAGCGGGCGACAGACTGCTCGCCGGAATGTCACAGGACTCTTCTAAGAAAGCATACGAATTCCTTACCAGTATGGGTGTGGATGTACAGTTTGGCAAAATGGTAACCGACTACAAGGACCACAAGGTTCTGATGAAGGATGGTCAGGAGATTCCTACCCGCACCTTCCTCTGGGTATCAGGTGTAAAGGCACAGCCTATCACAGGTATCGATGGCGACCATCTGGGCCGTGGTTTCCGAATCGTAGTAGATGAATTCAACCGCATCCCTGGCATTGACGGTCTCTTCGCCATCGGCGACCAGTGTATCCAGAGCACAGACCCAGCTTATCCTGGCGGTCATCCACAGTTGGCTCAGGTAGCCATTCAGCAGGCAGCACTCCTGGCTAAGAATATCCAGAAGATTGCCGAGGGAGCCACTGATTCCCAACTCAAGCCTTTCCGCTACAAGAACCTGGGTTCTATGGCTACCATCGGAAGACACAAGGCTGTGGTAGAACTAGGCAAGTTCCACAGCCAGGGCTTCTTTGCCTGGGTATTGTGGCTGGTAGTTCACCTCCGCTCTATCCTTGGCGTAAAGAACAAGGTAATGGTATTGCTCAACTGGCTCTGGAAGTACGTAAGCTACAACGATTCTATCCGAATGATTACCTACGCCACCAAGCCTAAGGAAGTGCGCGATCGTTTGAAGCGTGAACAGACCACTCACCTCGGCACCGACTTGCTGGAAAATGAAGAAGAGGAAGAGGAAGCTTAAGATAAGGCGATAGATTAAGTTTAAATGCTTAAAATAAAGAGATAGAAAGAGGGTGTGTCATAAGTTTATGATTCACCCTATTCTTGTTGTTGGAAAAGATAGGATATGTTGTTGAGATAGTTAGTATCTTCGGTCGCACAACAGCTGTTGTGCGCTTGCATAACAGCTGATATGCGCATGCACAACACCTGTTGTGCATGCGGTGGTCAACTGTTATGCACCAACTATTATCCAGACTTATGACACACCCTCTTCTTTTACACTGTTTTCAAAACCTGTTTCCTTTTACACTGCTTTCTGAAAACAGCTTCTTTTATGCAGATTCCTGAAGCCGATACCTTTATTAAGTAGATTCCCTTATCACAGTTTCACCTCTCAATGCAATTTCCTCTATCCTTCTATAACCATCGGCAATATGCTCCAGCAGCAGTCGGCAACTTTCCTGCGCCATTTTCTCAATAGGCTGTTCCACTACCGTCAACTGAGGATGAACCAAAGTAGCCAGAGCTGTGCCAGACATGCAGCATAACGCCACATCCTCCGGAATGCGCAAGCCACGCTTTTGGATAGCACTCTTGGCTCCCAACACAGCAGTCTCCGTAAAGCCAAAAACCGCATCAAAGGGCACATTCTTCTCCAGGAAACGCTCCATCACCCAACTACCCTCTTCAGCCGACAAGGCTGGCGACAAGACATCTTGCGCCTGATACTCTATATGAAACTTTTCCAGCGCATCCCGATAGCCCCTCAATCGTTCATAGCTGTTTCGGATATAAGCAGGTCCCGGGATATGAATAATATGCTTATACCCCTTGCGCAACAAAGCCTCCACCATGAAAAACGACATGATGTAATCGTCCATGTGCACCTGTGAAGCCTTTACCTTCTCCACCGTTCTATCGAAAAACACAATGGGAATGCCCCTTTCTATCACCTTATTATATAGGTCCACATTATGCTCCTTATCGCATGCACTCATCAGGATGCCATCCACACGCAGCTGCTCCATCATCAGAATGTTCTCTCTCTCCTGCTCAGGATTCTCGTTAGAAATGGCAATCATTACCTTATACCCCTGCTTGCGCAAGATGGCTTGAGCTTCATTGATAAAGGTCATATAGAAAGTGGTGACGATTTCGGGAATGATGATGCCGATGTTATGAGTACTCTGCTGGCGAAAGTTCACAGCCAGTTCGTTGCGATGATAGCCCATCCGCTCGGCAGTTGCCAATATCTTCTGCAAGGTTTCCGCCTTCACATTACCCGTATCTCCCGAAAGAGCACGCGAAACGGTGGACTTGGAAATCCCCAGTTCCCTTGCAATATCCATGATAGTTACATATTTTGCCATATCTCTTTTTCTTTCTTGTTATATGTGCTTGCAAAGATACTTATTTTCTATGAAAGCTACAACAAAAAACAGAGAAATCTTTTTGGGAACGGTTGCGGAAAATGGGAACGGTTGCGGGAACGGTTGCGGAAAAACAGCCGTTTTTTTTCTTGTTTTTCCAGCAAAATCGTTCTATCTTTGCAGCGTGAAAAGGAAAAACGATTTCTCAAATCGCTCTATTCCTTCACAAAAAAAAAGAATAAACAACATTAAGTATCACAATCAAACCTAAGAAAAAAGAATATGGAACAAGATTCTAAATTTCAAGCGAACACTTCGCTAGAGAACAATTCGCAGGGAAAGGTTCCCTTCATCAGTAAGCTCGCCTATGGCATGGGCGATGTGGGCTGCAACTTCAGTTGGATGTTCGTGGGCAACTTCCTCATGATTTTCTACACCGATGTGTTCGGAATCAGCATGAGTGCCGTAGCAACCCTGATGCTTGTATCCCGATTCTGGGACGCCATCAACGACCCCATCATCGGCACACTTACCGATAAGACCCACACCCGATGGGGACGATTCCGCCCTTGGCTGCTCTTCGGAGCTCCTATCACGGCACTGGTACTGATACTCACCTTCTGGGCTCATCCGGAATGGAGCCAGACCGCCAAGATTATCTATATGGCAGTAACCTACTGCATCCTGGTGCTGGGATATACCTGCGTGAACCTGCCTTACGGCACACTCTGCGGAGCCATGACGCAAGACATCGATGAGAGAGCCAAGCTCAACACCAGCCGTTCGGTGAGCGCCATGATGGCCATCGGAGTAATCAACATCGTAACCGTTCCGCTCATCAGCTGGTTTGGCGCAGGCGATACCAAATATGGTTATCTGGCTGTGGCAGTACTCTACGGCATCATCTTCGCCGCCTGCCATCTGTTCTGCTTCCATAAGACCAAGGAAGTGGTAGAAGTTCCTGTGGGACAGAAGCTCCCATTAAAGGTGCAGCTTCGTTCCGTGATGAAGAACAAGCCCTATCTGCTCGCCCTCTTAGGACAGTTACTCTTCGGTTTCATCCACTACGGACGCAACGCCGACATGCTCTACTATTTCACTTATGTAGAAGGTTCGGCAACGCTCTTCTCCTACTATTCCATGGCCATCATCGTGCCAAGCATCATAGGTGCAGCCTGCTTCCCTCTGGTATTCAGAAAAACGGGCAACAAGGGTTTCACGGCAGCCATCTTCGCTTTCCTCACCGGTATTACGATGATAGGTCTGTACTTCTTCAGCCCTAACGGCAGCGCCATCATGTTCTATCTGTTCTCAGCTTTGTCGTGGTTCTTCTTCTCAGGCTTCAATACAGCCATCTATGCCATCATCCCCGACTGTGTGGAGTATGGCGAGTGGAAGACGGGCATCAGAAACGACGGATTCCAGTACGCCTTCATCTCGCTGGGCAACAAGATAGGAATGGCACTCGGCACATCGCTCCTCGCCATTGCTCTGGGCAGCGCAGGATACGTAAGCAATGCCATGCAGAATCCGGAAGTATTGAGCATTATGCACCACGCCTTCAGCACCATTCCGGGAGTCTTGTGGATCATCACCGCAGGATGCCTCTGCTTCTACAAACTCAACAAGAAGCAATACAAGCAGATCATGACCGATCTGGAGAATAAGAAGAAAGAAAGAAAATAAGAAGAAATAAAAAAGAGCCCACTTAAAAAGTGGGTTCAGCAAAGAATATAAAGATAAACCGGGATCTTTCATCCCACCAACATAACAATAACAATTTCAAAACATTATAATTATGAGACAGGCAATATTGGTAGAACCAAAGCATATCGAATTCAAGGAAGTAGCAGAACCAAAGGCAGCAGACTTAACTGCTCATCAGGTTCTCGTCAACATCAAGCGCATCGGCATCTGCGGTAGCGAGATTCACTCTTACCACGGTCTTCACCCAGCCACCTTCTATCCAGTGGTTCAGGGACATGAGTACTCTGGAATGGTTATGGCTGTAGGCAGCGAAGTTACCGTCTGCAAGCCTGGCGACCATATCACCGCTCGCCCACAGTTGGTTTGCGGCAAGTGCAACCCTTGCAAGCGCGGACAGTATAATGTTTGTGAGCACCTGCGTGTTCAGGCTTTCCAGGCAGATGGTGCTGCACAGGATTTCTTTGTTGTAGATGACGACCGCGTGGCTAAGTTGCCGGAAGACATGAGCCTCGACTATGGTGCCATGATTGAGCCTTCAGCCGTTGGTGCCCATGCCAGCAACCGCACCGACGTGAAGGGTAAGAATGTAGTAGTGAGCGGTGCAGGAACCATCGGCAACCTCATAGCCCAGTTCTGCATTGCCCGTGGCGCCAAGAATGTACTCATTACCGATGTAAGCGACCTTCGCCTGGCTAAGGCTCGCGAATGCGGCATCAAGCACACCCTCAACATTACCAAGAAGACCTTGAAGGAGGCTGCCCAGGAACTTTTCGGTGAGGAAGGCTATCAGGTAGGTTTCGAGGTAGCAGGTGTAGAAGTTTCCATCCGTTCACTGATGGAGACCATCGAGAAAGGTAGCGACATCGTTGTTGTGGCAGTCTTTGCCAAGGACCCAGCCCTCAGCATGTTCTATCTCGGCGAACATGAGTTGAGACTCATCGGTTCAATGATGTATCGCCACGAAGATTATCTCACAGCCATCGATTACGTAAGCAAGGGCATCGTCAACCTCAAGCCACTCGTAAGCAACCGTTTTGCCTTCGAAGAATACGATGATGCCTATAAGTTTATCGACACTCATCGCGAAACCAGCATGAAGGTTCTCATCGATTTCGAACAGAAACCTGGAGAGAAGAAGTAAAGAGATAGAAGAGAAGAAATATACTGCAAACGATTGCAGAAATTGGAAACGATTGCGGGAACGTTTGCAGAAAGTTTAGATGATTTTCTTTGTGAAGGTAGCAGAAAAATGCTACCTTTGCAACAGAAATCAAGTAACATCTCTAACATTCTTAAAGTAAAAATGACAATGGAAAAGAAACAATCAGTGATAGGTATTGGCGAGGCACTCTTCGATGTGCTTCCAGAAGGAAAGAAATTAGGTGGCGCTCCTGCCAACTTTGCTTACCACGTTTCACAGTTCGGACTCGAAAGCTGTGCGGTCAGCGCAATGGGCGATGATGAGCTGGGCAAGGAACTGGAGAAGGAACTCAACGATCACCATCTCAACTATCAGATAGACAAGGTAGCCTACCCTACAGGCACCGTCCAGGTTTCGCTCGATGCCAACGGCATTCCATGCTACGACATCAAGGAGGGAGCAGCCTGGGACAACATCCCCTACACGCCAGCCCTTGAAAAGTTGGCAGAGAATTGCACCGCAGCCTGCTTCGGTTCGCTAGCTCAGCGCAACGAGGTTTCCCGTAACACCATCTATCGCTTCCTCGACCACATGCCTAAGGGCGAAGGTATCCTCAAAATCTTCGACATCAATCTCCGTCAGGGATTCTATAATAAGGAAATTATCACCGAGAGCATCAAGCGATGCAACATCCTCAAGATCAATGATGAGGAATTGATTACCGTAAGCCGCATCTTCGGCTATCCGGGCATCGACCTAGAGAACAAATGCTGGCTTCTCTTGGGCAAGTACAATCTGAAGATGCTCATCCTTACCTGCGGTGTAAACGGCAGCTACGTATTCACCCCTGGCGAAGTTTCGTTTATTGAGACTCCGAAGGTAGAAGTGGCAGACACAGTGGGTGCCGGTGATTCATTCACAGGCGCATTCGTGGCAAGCATCTTGAAGGGCAAGAGCGTAAAGGAAGCTCATGAATTGGCAGTAAAGGTTTCGGCATTCGTCTGTACACAGAACGGAGCCATGCCGATCTTGCCAAAGGAATTTACAAGATAAGCCCTTATTTGCCCAAATTATATGCAAATTATAATTATCAGTAATATATGGTTTAAGTAATTAGTTAACGTTTATAAGGTTCATAGTTAATTAGGTTTATTAGTTTATTTTGTAGTAAAACCATGAAAAGAATTGTAGTTATTGTTTTGATGATGGCTGCTTGCCTGGGAAACGCCCAGGCACAGCTCCATCTGAAAGCCAACGTGCAGAACAATCATCTGTGGCGTGGCATGGAAGTTTCCGACGGCATCGTCCTCCTCACCGACCTGAGCTATACGATGGTCAACGACCACGTTACCGTGGGACTTTGGGGAGGCTGCAACTCGGAAGGCTCCTACAAGGAGTTTAACCATTATCTGAATCTGAAGGCTGGCGTTGGGGATTCGCCCTGTGGGACACCTACAACTTCTCCCCTGGCGCCACTTATAATAATAAGGAATACTGGAACTATTCTGCCCATACCACCGGCCGATTCCTCGATGCTACATTGAGTTACCGGTTCCAGGACGAGAAGTTTCCACTGCTCCTAAGCTGGTCAACGGTAGTATTCGGACGCGACCGCAACAGCGACAATACCGAGCAGAAATATTCCACCTTCGCCTATGCGGAATACCCTATCTACCAGAAGGATGGCTGGAAGGTTGATGCAGGAGTAGGTGGAGCCTTCGCCCTTAACAGAGCTGGCGAGGATGCCCACTTCTTCGGAACCACGGCAGGCATCGTTCACGTATCGCTGCAAGCCACCCACGACCTCAAGCTCGGCAACTACACCATTCCGGTTTACGCCAAGGGCATGTGGAATCCGCAGAGCAACCAGAGTTATTTCCAGATTGGAGCAGAAATCATCCGCTTCTAAATCTTCAAAAAACACAGAAAGTTTTATCATAACAATCATCTAAACACAAATTCATTATGAAGATTAAAGATTTTACAACAGGCGTGCAGCACATCGGCATTCCTACCAACGACATCAACAAGACCATTGAGTTTTATCATGCCCTGGGCTTCGAGACTGCCCTCCGCACAGTAAACGGCACCGAGGAAGTAGCCTTCCTCCAGCTCCACAATCTCATCATCGAGACCTATCAGAACCATCAGGCTAAGATGGAATATGGAGCCGTTGACCACATCGCCATCGATGTAAAGAACATAGACGATCTCTTCCAAGTTGTGAAGGAAGCCGGAACATTCAAAATGTTGGATCAGCAGGTAAATGGTCTTCCTTTCTGGGAGAATGGTGTAAAGTTCTTCACCATCGAGGGTCCTAACAAGGAGAAAATCGAGTTCTGCGAGAAACTCTAATCCGCAGCTGACTTTTAGATAAACACAGATTAGCATAGCAATACAAGAGAAAGAGATAAAAATGACGAAAGTCCAGCTTGGAGCCTTTCAGAGAGAGGCATCCGAGTTGGACTTTCTTTTTTCGTTTTCCTTGAGGAATATGATGCGTTTTTCCCTGATTGATGTTTCAAGGATATTAATGATGCTCAGGCACAATGGCGAGATACACCAAATCATGGTCGGTGAGGTTCTCCATATAATGAGCATGGTTCATAGGGCAATAATGCACCTGTCCCTGTCGAACCTCCTCCACGGTATCATCATAATGGAAAGTAGCAGTGCCGCTTACCACATAGATAATCTCGCAGTTGCCCTCGTGAGTATGAAGACCAGTTGATGCACCCGGACGCAAGGTAGAATACATAATCTTCACCTTGTCATCCACATAGTTACGGGTGTCGAGTTTACCCTGTCCACCCTTGAAGCCCTCCAAATGAGCCTCAGCAATCTTTTCGAAATCTATTACCATCTTTATAATGTTTATTGTTTAATGTCTAATATTTACTTGGCTTTTATAGATGAAGCCCTGCAGCTTACTTTGCTTTCGCAAAATACTTCCAGAGCGGAGCCGCCATCAGGCTCTGCCAGATTTCTCCCTTCTCCAGCATTTCCATCACTTCTTCTCTTGAGAAGAGGCGAATCTCGATATCCTCAGCCTGGTCAAGATGCTGAACATCCATGCGCTCCACATCCGTAGCCAGATAGCAATGGGTAAGATTAGTATGAGTGCTCGGATTAGCCGAAATCGTCATCCACTTCTGCCAGTTTCCGCCACCGAATCCAGTCTCTTCCATCAGCTCTCGCTTGGCAGCCGCCATCGGGTCCTCGCCCTTCTCTATCACTCCTGCGCAAAGTTCATTCACCGTCTTACCTATCGCATAGCGATACTGGCGAACGAAGACGAACTCTCCCTCCTTCGTAATGGCGATGGTGTTCACCCAATCAGGATATTCCAGCACGTAATATTCATCGATAATGGCTCCCGTAGGCAATTCCACCTTATCCACTCGTGCCGTGAGCCATGGCTTCTCTATCAGATACTTCTGCGAGAGCGTCTTCCATTTCATATCTTTATCAGCCATTTTCTTACTTCATTTAAAAAACTGGATTTTCTTTATTTTAATTGATGGTGCAAAAGTACGAAAAAAGATTGAAAGGATAGAAATATTTCTATGAAAATGACAGTTTTTCAATTTTTTTTGCCGTACTGGATATTGACAGCGAACACCTCAGCACCTTCGATGATATTGATAAGAATTGGCTGGAGAAGGTAGCAGAACTGTTCACCTGATTCCTTAATATTCATTTCCCTCTTCCTTGATTACACTCGGACCGTCGATGAGTTCAGGCTGAGGGGCATTTCTGTTCACATCACCATATGCTCTGCCCAGATCGCTCATCGTAATACTGATGTTGCGGTTCACGGGTCTGTCCTTATCTGAAAGGCTGTGTGAGAAGAGCCACTGATAGGTTTTCTTCAGATAAAACACGCGGGCAGGGGTACCGTGATTGGCACCCTTCCACCAGTCGTATATCAATCGGGTATCCTTGCCATCCTTTTCAAGTTTATCTACCACAACCTTCGATTGCTTGACCGGTACTGCCCTATCTGCTGTGCCATGGATAATCCAGAAAGGCAAATCGCCCAATCCACTCACATCCTTATACGAACAGCCGCCACACAGCGCCATGCCGGCAGCTATCCTGTCGGGATAAGTAGCACAGACATCCATGGTGCCATAACCGCCCAAACTCATACCCAAGACATAAACCCTATTAGAATCGCACGGGTAATTCTTTTTCACCCAGTCGAGCATATCCATGATTTTCTTCGGGTTCCAGGCTCCTCCCGGATTCTGCGGAACGATGGTCAGCGCATCAATATCGCGCCCCTTGACGATGGCATCAAGCGGTCCGTATCTTCTCACCTTATTCAGATTTCTTCCACAAAGACTGGCTCCATGCAGAAAGATGATGACCGGTGTCTGCTCTTGCGAATAGAAATAATCTACCGGCGTATAAACCCAGAAGTTGTAACCTCCCGGAATTTCATCTTTCACAGCTCGCAGAAAGTCGTAAGCCGACATGCTGCATACGGAAAGACAGAATAATATAAACAAAAATATCTTCTTCATTTTCTTCCTTTTTTACCTGTTTAGTATCACGCTCCCTGTTTCATACCATGAACGTTCATCACACAAAAGTAAGTAAATATCAGCATATTACCAAATATCCTCCCTATATTTTTCTTTTTTTTATCCAAAAGAAAGATTCGTTTAAACTTCCAGGTAGAAAGATAAACAACGATTATTTGTGTTAAAAATCATAAGAATCACATCGGTTCGCATTATTTTTATTATCTTTGCATCATAACAAGACATATAATAAATAAATATAGAATTATGAATGTAGGAGATAAAATACCAGAGATTCTTGGCATTGACCAGGACGGACGTGAGATAAAGGCAAGCGACTACCGTGGTCGCAAGATTGTGCTCTACAGTTATCCGAAGGCTAACACCAGCGGATGCACTGCCGAAGCCTGCTCCCTGCAGGCTCATAAGGAAGAGTTAGCAGCTGCCGGTTACGAGATTATCGGCGTGAGCAAGGACAAACAGGCGCTGCAGAAGAAGTTTGCCGAAACCAAGGGTTTGCAGTTCCCTCTTATCGCAGATACCGAAACCACCCTACTGCAGGAACTCGGCTGCTGGGGCGAGAAGGTAACCTGCGGCAGAAAGACCATCGGCATCCTCCGCACTACCTATCTTGTCAACGAAGAAGGCGTCATCGAGAAGATCTTCACTCCAAAGGAGATCAAGACCAAGATTCATGCAGAGCAGATTCTGGATTATATCCATCAATAAAGAACAAAACGAACGAAGTGGGAAAAAGAGTATGTTAGAACACATTGCAGATTTCACAGCGTGGCCAATCCTTACTGGAATTTTCATTGGCTATATTGCCAACCGCATCATGAGCGGCGAAGGCAAAGGATGTTGTATGAACCTATTCATAGGTATTGTGGGCAGTTATGCCGGCGCCATCATCAGCAATCTACTGAACATAGAACTGTTTGGCAAGGGTTATCTTACCAACTTCATTTTCTGCGTCATTGGCGCCATAGCGGTATTGTGGATTTGGAAGAAACTCTTCGATTAGTATTCTTTTTATTGGTAAAAAACATAAGATTATGACAAACAAGGAATTGATACTCGCCCAACTGATGAGGGCGATGATTAAGTATGATGGTGGCGATGCGCCACTCATCCAGCATTTCGTAAAGGTGCACGACTTTGCCCGTATGATTGCGATAGCAGAGGGAATGACCAGAGAAGACCTCTTCGTGCTCGAAGCAGCAGCCATTCTTCACGATGTAGGCATTCACGTTTCACAAGCCAGATACGGCAACTGCGATGGCAAGCACCAGGAAGAACTGGGTCCTGACGAGGCAAGAAAAGTACTGTCAGAAGTAGATGGATTCACAGCCGCACAGATAGAAAGAATCTGCTGGCTCATTGCCCATCATCATACTTATCAAGATGTTACCAGCCTCGACCACCGCATTCTGCTCGAAGCAGATTTTCTGGTGAATTCCTTCGAAGCCCACCTTGCTCCCGAAGGCATCATCACCTTCCGCAATCATGTATTCCGCTCGGAATCAGCTATCAGTATGCTGAATGATATGTGGGGACTGTAACGAAAGTTACTTTCTTGGAAAGAGCATCATATAGGGAAGGTGAAAGTACAACAAACTGCTGTTATGTGTTTTAATTAAAACTAATACCTTTATTCTATTTCACTTCTGTCAGTTTGCCCGTCTGTGAGTCAATGATATAACCATGAAGATTGACATCTTTTGGTACGAGAGGGTGTGTACGGATCGTATTGATGGTATTCCTTACAGAATCCTCTGTGTCGTGGAATCCCTCCAGCCAATGGTCGAGGTCGATGCCGCAAAGCCCGATGGTATCGATAACATTCTGATGGATGCCACGTTTGAGCATCAATTTCTTCATCTGCTGTCCGTTCATGTGGCATGCACCGCAGTTGGAGTGGGCAATGACCATGATTTCCTCTACACCCAATTCGTAGATGGCTACAAGGAGACTACGCATGGCAGAGTCGAAAGGACTGATAACCAGTCCACCGGCGTTCTTGATGAGCTTGGCATCTCCGTTCTTCAGGCCCAAAGCTGCTGGCAGAAGCTCAGTGAGGCGGGTGTCCATACAGGAAAGAATGGCAAGTTTCTTGTCTGGATATTTACTCGTAAGATACTTTTCGTAAGCCTTACTGGCTACGAAGTTTTCATTATACTTGATGATTTCTTCTATAATCATAGTCATGTAAATTGAAATGTGAAACTAAATTTTCCTATTTCTCAGGGGTTGGCTTGAGGTAAGCCATGAATTTCTCTGGCTGATAGTTGAGAACCAGCTCATCCGGGAACTCTGCTTTTTCTACCAGTGGCATAATGTTGCTGTAGTCGGCAATCATCGTAGAGAAGTGGGCATCACTTCCGAAGATGACTGGAGTTTCATACTTCTTGGCAAGTTCCAGCAGTTCCAGATTATTGGGAGCAGCCACAGTCTTGTGGCGGATGGGAGCCATGGAATGATTGTTGATTTCAAGCAAGGTATGCGTCTCCCTGGAAACTTTCATGAGTTCCTCGAAATCCAGTTCTGCCGTACCATCGCCGGGATGAGAGATAATCTGCACGAAGGGATTGCGCATGGCATTGATGACACCCTGCGTATTCTCCTCCTTACTTCCTCCCTGCCAGCAAAGGCTATGGATGCCTGCTATTCGGATATCCAGCATACGCCAGTAATCCTTGTCGAGATCGATATCTCCCTTCGTATTGAGGATGTTGAGTTCTGCTCCAAGCATCAGTTTGATTCCATAGAGCTGGCGTGGAACACAATGAAGGTTTCTGAAATAGATAGGATCACAGGTACCCGGGATATTGGGACCGTGCTCTGTGATTCCCAAGATATCCAACCCTTTCTCCTTTGCTGTCAAGGTCATTTCCTGCAAACTGCTGAAGGCATGACCTGATGCTATTGTATGTGTATGAACGTCTAATAATGTTTTCATGGTGCAAAGGTAATGATATTTACTAAGAATGTAAGAGAAACAACTATTAATTAATCAAAATTTGTTTTTACGGATATTTAAATTAATAATAAATCACCATTTTATGTTGGTTTTATTAAGCTTCAAGCTCCAATAGCTTTCTCTTTGCGTCCAATCCTCCGGCAAAACCTGTAAGGGAATGATTGCTTCCGATAACTCGATGGCAGGGAACGAAAATGCTGATGCCATTAGCTCCAATGGCACTTGCCACGGCTCTGATGCCGTTAGGCTTGCCTATACTTATAGCTATTTCCTTATAGCTTCTTGTCTCTCCATAGGGTATTTCGAGCAATGCATGCCACACTTTTTTCTGGAAATCAGTTCCTACAGGAACTCTACATTACAAGGAGTATTCAAGCCATCTCCTGTGAGTGTCATGACTGTAGAAATTAAAGGACGATCATATTTAATCGCATCTCTAATTGCAAGAACTGTGGCCCATTATCTACAATACAACCAACATCAAGAGGAAGCATCTTTGAATTGAGTCTTCTTCCAGTCAATACTTCTATCAACATTCTTTCTCCACCTTGTGGATATTTGGTCACATTTCTTCTACTTCGATACGATCGATATCTTTGACCAGTTCTTTCATTTTGGCGCTACAGTCTGGGTTGTAGTCCTCAATA